>WUUC01185143.1_pt1 | contig 73480 bp, 54 predicted proteins | sample 6278441 | NCBI WGS metagenome assembly WUUC01 (sample SAMN13675441, study PRJNA597444) | soil metagenome | isolation source: soil | place: USA: Washington | collected 2017-10
AATCCTTCCTCCCGCCTCTCAAGACATCGAGGAGCACGCGCGACTTACTCCGCTCGGCATACCCTAAGGCTTCCGCGCACCTGTCTTGTGCGACGAGCATCCCGACGAGTTCGTGGTAAGGGGCTAGCTTGTCTTCGAAGAAGCGCTCCTGAATGCGTTCGCCGCCGACGACCTTAGAGCGGCCGGACTCGATCTCTCTGATGGCGTCTTCGAACGAGCGCAGGGCCGCGCCGTGCCGGTTGAGGGCGCGGTGACTTCTGCCAGCGAGTGTGTGAAGCCGCCATAGGTCATCGCGGGTTCCGCTGCTCGACGCGACCGCGACCCCACGTACAACGGCCGCGAGCGTCTCCACGTATTTCCCCTGCGCGTAGTAGATTTCGGCGACCTCGTAGTGGACGGAGATTTCGGGGAGCTTGATTAAGTCGTGACCCTTCTCGGGGCCTTGATGGTCCAGAACCTTCTGGTAGCTGTTCAGCGCCTCGGCGTAATTACCTTGCGCGGCGTGGATGCGCCCGATGTTGCGCCAGACGTTGATCGTCATGTCTCGCGCGCCGGCGAGCGTGATGCTGAACGGCAGCTTTAAACCTTCGACGAGCCGGAGACTCTGCCTGTAATGTTCGAGCGCCTCGGCGGGACTATTCGACTCCTGATGAATTTTTGCGATTCGCTGGTGAGTCTGGGCGAGCAGATATTTGTCGCCCCTCTCGCCCGCCAGCTCAAGGACGTATGTGAACCACCTCAAGGCCCCGTCCGAATCGCCTTGCATTAGGTAAGTGAGCGCCACCGCGTTCAGCCAATCGGGGACGCTCAACGCCTCTTCATCGTCGCCCTGCCCGCCGCTCTGCATTTGAGCTATCACGTTGGAGAAGAAAAGCCGCGTGCGAGACTGCCCGAGGGCTTCGTCGCCCTGAGAGCCGTAAAAGATGCCCTCCAGCATGAGGCTCAACTCCTTCGGGATGTCTTCATTGTCGGAACTGGCGAGGAAGTCCCGCACGCGCTGGAGATGCTTGCCCGCGCTGGTGTAATCGTTCTGCCGTAGGTAGAACATGCTGAGGAAAAAAGAGGGTATGAGCCTCATGTATTCCTCGTCCTCTTTCGTTTCTTCCCGGTCGTCCGATGACGCCCTGCCCTCTAATTCCCGTGTCAGCTTCGCCGAGCGCTCAAGGTATTCGATGGCCTTAGAGACGTTCCCCTGCAAGGCTTGCAAGAGGCCGACGGCAGCCAGAACCCCCGCTCCGTCTATGGTATCTTTCCCGGCCTTCTCGAACAGCTCTTGGTGGAGTTGGTCGGCCGCGCCGTCGCCCTGCAATAAATACAGGAACGCCAGATTTAACATCACGAAATCGACGTCGTTATTGCCGAAGCGGGCCGTCCCGCCCTCCCCACCGGAGATGAGGAGCTTGTACTGGTCATAACTCTTTCGGAAGAAAGCAATCGCCCGCATGTTGTCGCCCTGATCGCGATGAATGGTCGCGACGTTCTTATAAATCTCCGCGACCTCGCTCGAAGCCTTACTTACGTCAGACAGCCTGAGACTGTCGCCGTAGAGCTGCAACGCACGCTCGTAGTCCTCAAGCTGTAGGTACATGTCGCCCAGAGACTTCAACGCCGAAGCCTCTCGCTCTCTGTCCTTCCCGGCCCGGGCTTCCTCAAGCGCCCGCTCCAACGGCCCTAATATCATCCGCGTCGAGTGGGTCGCGTGATACTTCATCTCGTCGAGGACGTGTTGGGTAAGGCGAAACTGTTCGAAGGCTTCCCGGTGTTTACCTTCGCTGAGGAGCGCGAAACCCCGGCGGGCGAAAGTATTGGTCAGGGTTTCAAGCCGGTCGTCATGTTCCCCGAGCAATAAAAATTTCCGCTCGTGCGGGCTTTTGGCCGCAGCCAAAGCGCCCGACAGGTCATCAACGTCGGCTGTGTCTCTCCGAATCATCCAAGCTGTGACATCTGTTGGCGGGCACTTACATCGAAACCTGTGCCATTGTACCGTCCGGCGGAGTGAGTTGAAGGCCAGGGCTGGCTTACCCGTTTTAGGATCGACGGCGCGCAGATTGAGCGTGTAGCGCACCAGAGCTTCGCAGGGTTTCAGCTCAACCTTGTTGAGGCTGAAGGTCAAAGCCTCAACCTTCAGCGGGTGCAAAAGGTCTTGCATCAGACGGAGCGATAGATTCGAACCGGGCGCGGGCATCTGCAAGCGATTTTGAGTCTCCAGCCCTAACGTCGAAAGATGCTCCCAATTCTTCTTTTGCAAGGCGGCTAAGTAATCGGCCGTGGCCGCGCGCACCGCTCGCTCTTCCTCGGGGGACGCGCTCGCAGCGGTGGGGCAGTCGAAGTAGATGGCGTCCTGTGCGAAGCATGTGGCCGACAAGAGGAGGATGGCGGCGAAGAGACGCACGCCCGTGAGGCTTATGCATTCCATCGGTAGTACCTCAGATTGAGTTCCGACATTCGAGCACGCGTGCCGCCCTTACTGTAAGCTGTGGCATGTGAAATACTGAATAACGTGATCTAGCAAGGATCACAGATTCATCAAGAAGAAGGTGCGGGCGTCACAATGCTTCGAGCACTTTCAGACAGCGGAGCGAACACTCGAAGGCATTGAAGCTGTAAACATTATACGCAAAGGGCAGGCTGTGGCACTCTTTTTTAACGCAACTGTCAGACGTGTGTTTTACCTACGGTTGAGTTGTCAGGATCAGGTATACCGAGGCTGTAAGGCTTATCTGTCGAGCGACACCCTTACATTTAAACTGCGGTCGCTATAGAAACAAAAAACCGTTATTGAGCGGTGATACCTTGGCAGAAATCACTAGCCCCATAACGGGTCTCTGTTGCCAAGGATTTACTCAGTTCCTAAAGCTTTTTGGCTTATATAAGAAGTATAGCAAGAAGGCCATGACGTCCAAGAGGGGGTTGTGGATAAGTCAATTAACGTCTTAGCCCATATAACCAAGGCAATAAAATATCGCGTGGCTTCAATTCAACCTTGTGCGGAACTAAGCGCCTAACATCCTCATTGTCCATTAACGTGGGAGCAAAAGAGGACGTTGTTGTTATCACCCCCTTTGATACATTCGGAGCTGATGAAATCACACCAAAAAATGCCATGACCTCCTCGTAAGTAACCGGGCGATTAATCCTATATCTTTTTACTTGGTCAAAAATCCTGATTGAGTACATACCGTTCCTTGTCGCAACAACATCTCGCCCTTTATCGTTGCTATGCGGCGTTAGTTCTACTATGTCAAACAGTCCGGTTCTCTCATACGCGGCGGCTATCAATTCTTCAAACTTGCGCGGGTCTATTTTCATAATTTCATTAGGATCACGCTCGATGATTTTTATCATTGTGTCCCACGCTGGCCTTACTAATTCAACAATTCTTCCCTCGCCCGTTTTACTTCCAAGCGTAATGATTTCGTCTTTGAATGTAATGATGCTCTGTACAGTGATGTCAGGCGCGTATTCTAATACAGACCATCTGACAGTAGCCGACTGTTGCGGAGCGTCTAAGTTGAATTCTCGAACGAAGTCATTTATCTGAGCGGCTTGGCCGGGGCGCAGAGGTATCGCGCAGAGATCATCAGCCTGTCCTTTCGGAATGAGCTTTCTCAGTTCAGTCCGTCTCAGCATCATCTCTTCAGTTATTTGGGGATGGAAGTGTTTAATGTCCCTCACTGGAACCGCGATTCTTGTTGTCTTTTCCAAGTAGCCGCCTGGACTAGGTACTTCAAAGACCTCCGGCCTCGGAGTCGAGGCAACTTCACCCCATGCATAGAAGAAGTTGAATGGATTAGCCCACAAGTAAACGATGTCGGCGGCCCTTAAGTTATCTTCAGGAGCAATCAGGAACTCCATTCCTTCGGGAGCGGCGTGGGTATCCGTGATGTGCGGATTCGTAAGGAGGATCCATTCTGACGGGTAGCGAGCCATAGTTGTGAGTAATTTACATCTTTATTGCTATTAGTTAGCTTGTGGGGAACGGCAGGCTGCTCTCTCGAAGGAAAGCATCAAACCAGAAGCACTCCCGCGAACCGTGAGGATAATAACCATGGATAACTATACTTTTATCGCTTTCCTGTTTTATTAAAGCCCATACCGTAATAACAAACTACTAATATTAGCCCACTAATTATCATGACGGGGGCGGCTCCTGGTTTTCCTTGTACAGTTCCTATAACACCTGCGACAAAAAGGAGAATAAAAAACAACAACAACCAGCATCCGGCTCCGTCATTCATAGTTTTTCAGCCTTTCAAGCTATAAACATCAGGGCTAAGCTGCTTCTTCTATGGCTCTTTATTTGCTATGTGGGGATATACCTTCTGTGCTTCTTCAAGGTGTTCGTCGCAGACATTTGTTTCAAACAACGCAGGGATACGCATTCCACGTTGATTACTAGTTGTGCCTTCTTTCTGCTCTTCTTCAGTAGCCATACGGTAGACAACTTTAGTTGCTTGGTTGGTGCAATCATTCCAGCGACATATGCTCATAGATTTCCTCCAAACTTCTAGCCGGTACGGTGGGGCTTTTACAGAATGATGTAAGGTGGCAAGCTCGATATATCTTTAGGTATCTCCCATATCTAAAGATGGAGGGGTTATAGTTGTAATAGCCCCACATCTGGTACATGGAATTTTAATATCTGGTTCGGCGCCACCGGCAAACCCTTGAATCACCCTCGACGCTCTAAGTTGCTGCCCGCATTGTTTACAATCAATGATAATCACTCCAGCGGACATACCAATCATCCTTTCCACTGGCCGATTTGCATTAACGAATGTTTCGGATCCGGCATTACCAGAACTAATAATTCTTTTACCAGTGCCGGTGCCTGTATTTGTAATTATCTCTCCTATGCCTTGATCTTGGACTGTTATTCTCTCAGCCGGACTGCTGCCGCTGTGTTCAATATCCAACCCGATTCCTTCGCCAGAGTTCTCGATTTTACTGCCAACGCCTTCCCCTTTTACATTAATCTCTCTGGCTGCCGGTAGGACATTCGCTGTAGTTTTTTTCTCGGCCTGATTTTGTTGTCTTATGAAACCCCGGTTTATTTCTTCTATTATAGGTTTTAGGTCTGCCTCGAAATGCGCAACTTGTATCCCAGCGTCAAGCAATCGCGTTTCACCTTTGCCTAATATCGCTGCGTTTCTATCAAGCGTCCCGATAAAAACTTTCCCAATGTGTCGTTCGACCACACGTTCCGCGCAGGGAACTTTATCAGGGCCACGCTGAGTACAGGGTTCAAGCGTTGTGTACAAAGTTGCTCCCGTTAAAATCTCATCGGCCAATTTCTTTTCAAAAAGCGTAAATTCTGCATGGTCGCCGGGGGCTAACTCTCCACGATATGCCTCACCAATAATAACTCCGTCACGAGCAATTATTGCCCCGACTTTGGGAGACACCCTACCGGGTTCGCTAACACTTTTTTTAGAAAGTTCAATTGCTCGCTCCATTAACTCCCTGTCAGTAAATCGCTTTGGTTCATGCGTATCCATAATTGCCTCCTGTTGATAACCTTTAACTACACCGCTTATCTGAGTCAGATTATATCATTTGACGGCTAGTGTAATTCTGTCAAAATTAAGGTAAAGGCCGGGTTTACCAGTACCATAACTGGCTTACAAACCAACCTCAATCTATGTGTTAAAAGTCCCTTCCCAAATATCCAAGGTGGAAACAATGGGAGGACGGCGGCGTTAAGATTATCGTCAAGACATAACAGCTAGTCCCATCGGATAAAGCCGAGATGATGGAGCAACATCAAAAGTTTGGCTGGTTCGTCTCCGCTCCCACCAACACCATTACTGATGAAGACATACCAACTGAGCCGATAGAGTTTGAGGGTCAAAAGCCCTTATCAGAACGCTTGCGAAACGTGTTGTTCCGTCTGCATGAAGCGCAGAAAGGAAAGCCTGAAGACTTCGAGAGCTTTCGGGTGAAAATCATGGAGAGATTAATTAGCGAATATAAGTCTAAGCTGGTCGAGTACGACCAGGACAGGCGGCGCTCCGCGGGTCAAATCTCCGTGGAGCAACGTCCCCGTCGCTAAGGATTTCAAGGGTCGATGCTTTATTAGACAAGGGCGGGAGCCTTCCGGAACAGATTTATGGGCAAAATCAGAGCTATTCATGACCCACTAATCTTAAATGGTCAATATCATTATTCGTAAAATGGGTATTATACGAAATGCCTCATGTGCCTACTAACAACGTTTTTTAACTTGCAGGGTAACTCACGTAAGGGCTGTGAAACGCGCGTGAAACCAGTTTTAAGAAGAAAGTCAATGCAATCTGAAGAGGACAGAGCTTCAACTTGAGAGGGTTTCGGCTCAGTCAATAGTTTCGCACATCGGTAAAATATCCGCCTGTCCGAGAAATATTCCCCCCAATATCTATCTGGCCGAACGCACCCTCCCCTGCAATTTTCCCCGCGACGCCAGCCGGAAAATAAACTTTCGATATCCACAGATACTTTCCATCGGTGAAATACATTGACACTGTGTGTGTATGGCTATAACATGCACTGCTCTCGACGGTTTCCCTTTTCGCTCTGTTTTCAACCTAACTCAGAGGATGTGTTATGCGAGTAATTATTGACAGTGTTGAGTATATGGATGTCAGCGAGGCTTCCGTGTTTCTCAAGGTCTCGCCTTCAAAAGTCTCGAAGATGCTCAAAGCCGGCCGAATCCGCGGCTTCAAGGATATTAAAGACGAGCGCCGGGTGCTGATTCCCGTAGCCGATCTCGAGAAACTGGTAGGTCTGAAACCGGTCGGACAGCTCACGGAACTCGAAACCGAGGACAGCGCGCGCGCGGCATGAGACTCCCAATCCAACACACTCTCGATGTTCAGTTGCTGATGTCGCGCCGGCTCGTGAGCCCGCGCGCCTGCGGCTGACTTTCTTGGTTACTCTAAGCGGAGGGTCACCTGATGTTTGTAATTAGCTGTGCGAACCAGAAAGGTGGAGTCGGTAAGACCACGACGGCCGTTTCCATCGCCACCGAGTTCGCCTTGAGGGGGTTCAAGACCTTACTGATCGACAGCGACGCGCAGGCCAACGCGACGGGTAACTTCGTAAGCCCCGGCAGTTTCACCCACTCGCTCTATGACGTGGTGGTCGAAGAGGGAGACATGCAATCCCTGCCGATCAAGGAGGTGGTCGTCCCCACGGGAATTGATAACCTGGATCTGGTTCCCTCCCGGCTCAAGCTGTCCACTTTCGACATGCAGCCCCCGGACATGATCAACATCCTCAAGGCCAAGCTGTCCGAGGTGGCCGACTACTACGAATTCGTGGTCATCGATAACCCCCCTTCCCTCAGCCAGTTACTGATGGCGAGCCTGATCGCGTCGACGCACGTTTTGATCCCGGTCGCCGCCGAGCCGATGGCGCATGACGGGATCGACGACTTTCTAAGAACTTTTCACCGGGTGGCGTCCCGCTCCAATAAAAACCTGACGTTGTTAGGGATGGTCACGACGAAGTTCGACGGGCGGCTGGCCGTCCACGGCAACGTTCACCAGCAACTCATCGAGCGATACCCGGAGTACGTGTTCGACTCGATCATCCATCAGAACTCCAAACTGGTCGAGAGCCCGGCCTTTCACAAGCCGATCCAGGCCTACGCCCCTCAGTCGCGCGGCTCACAGAACTACAACGCTCTGGCGGATGAAATTCTGACGCGCCTCGGCAATCCTAAACCCAAAGGCGCGAGCGATTTAAATCAATCTCAAGTGCAGGTCGGCGCAAAAGGATGAGTAATAAAGCGAATCAGGCATCCGTCCGGGACGAAGAGGTCGAGACCGGGAAAGTCAAGCCTTTCAGGACATCCTCGCGGCTTAAACTGCCTCCCCGCGAGGAGAAGCCGGAGGATGATTCCGTCTACGACCGGTTTCTCGGCGCGCTCGAACAGGACGAGACCGCCGGGTCCGTAAATATTGAAGAGTCGAGAGTTGAAGCCAAGCACCCGGTCGAGGTTCTTCCCTCCGCGGCCTCCCAGCCGGAGCCGCTCCGACAGCAAACGACGGCGCAAAGTACACAGAGTCATGCTCTGGAACGCGAAGAGCGCGCCGTGCCTAAACTCCATGCGGCCGCGAGTCCCGCCGCCGATAAAGAATTCGACACGGAGCGGTTTATCAGAGAGGTCAGTCGAGTCTACCGGCTCAACGCCGGCGAATCGGCGGTGTTGCGCTCGCTGCTGGAAATGTCACATGCTTTGAAGGTGGACGAATGCGAGGTCACGGTGCCGAAGATCATGGCCCGAACGTCACTTTCGGAACAGCGGGTCAGACGTAATCTCAAATCACTGCGGGGTAAGGGCTGGATCCGGCTCGTCAGGGAATTCAACCCTTTTACCCATGCCCCGGCGGTTTACAAAGTATTCCTGATCCCTTCCTAAGTTCTCTTCCGATTGCACTTACCCGAATTTTGAGAGGGTATCATTTTTTTGAGAGGCTATTAAATCATTAGTTAAACACCCGCTGGCAATTTCAATCAAAAGCCAAGCTAATCCTGACTTCATACAAAGAACGAGAGGGTATCAAATTTTTGACACCCTCTCGTTCTTTTAATAACCTATCAACTTATCAATACCCTATCTTTTAATTGATACCCTCTTATTATATTGAGAGGGTATCATTTATTTAAGACCCTACCAAAACTTTAAGAGGGTATAGATTACACAATACCCTCTCAGCTTTTTGAGACGGTCTCAAAAACACGATAGCCTATTAACAAAATAAGAAGGCATCAACATTTTAAGCCCCTCTCACCGGGCTGCGACCCTCTCAGCAAAACGACTCCCTATTAAAAAAATAACAGCTTCTCAGGCCGGAAAATTTCTAGTAAGACAGGCATGACCGTGAGCCGAGTCATCTTCGGGACTCCCCACGGTCGGGACAAAGATGGGTCGGGACAGAGGGAGGAGACCGGTTCCGCCGGGAGATTGAGCGGCGGATGCAAGCGATCAATTTCAGCAAGCAGAATGACTAAGGCCTGAAGCGTTCAAAGTTAACGGACTCGACAGCTTCAGGCCTCAACCTTTAACTCGCTTGAGAGCGAGCGGGCGGAGCTTTGTTTTCAGGACAAAGCCGGAGGGCATTGTAGATGCCCTCCTCCCGCCGCTGTCAAATGACATGGATCATTAAGGGCGTTCAGCATGAACAGAGCGACAGCAACAGCAACAACGGCGGCAGAGGTGACGGCGCCGCGTTTCGTCAGGCGCACGTCCCTGAACGAAAGCGAGTATCACAGGAACTTCCACAAGCTCGACGGCGAGACGATATCTCTGCTCACCTCGAGCGAGGCGAGCAAGATCACTTCGCAGATGTGCAAGGTCTATCTCTCACTCGTCAACCTGCCGCCGGATTACCTGGAGCGGGAAGGAGTGCTCCGCTTCGCCGGCTGTGAAAGGGAGGGCGAGTGGCAGACCGCATGGGATCAGCTCGTCTCCCTTTTGGGCGTCGCCTCGGCGACGGCGCGTAAGGCGCTCCACTGGATGAGCGAAAAGGGAATTATCGGGTACTACGCCGGGCGCAACGGCGTGGGGATCAGAATCTTCCTTAACCGTGCCGCCTCCTCCATCGGCCACAGGGACGCGCCCGCGCAAAAAAATTTGCGCCTCGTCTGTGCTTCATCCGGCGCGCCTCACACTTCACCTGCTGACACGCCCTTTAAAGACAGCTTCGCTGATCTAGAAGTTTCAGATACAGATTTAAACCGGCGCGCGCCAAAAAACGGCGCGGACGAAGATGAGGTGGACAAAAATTCTTCAACCCGCCAACCCGGCATCGTCGAATTACCCCGGCCGGCAAATTCTCCGACTGCACAGACGAACGCGATGAACGTGCGACCGGCGCCCGCTCCGGTATCGGTGGACCAGATCGTGCGCAGGCTGAAGCTCGAACTCGAACCCGGTCTGCTGACCGCGGCGAGACAGGCGGCGGCAAGCGAACACCAGCGAACGCGCGAGTGGCTGGAGAGCCGCGGGCTGCCAAAGGCCGCGCGGGTGGCGCAGCGAGAGACCTACAACGTGCTGAGGCAGCACGGGGTGATCAGCGCCGCGAATGAACGGGCGCGCGCCGAACTCGCGGTGGGTAGGCAGGATGACAGCACATCGGCGGCGAAGGAACTGACTCCGGATGAGGTGAGAGAGATGGCCGAGATCTGCGTCGCCATGCTCGAGACACGGGGGCAGGCAATTGACGTGACGCTCTCCGAGATGAGCACGGAGGCGGGAGGTTTCCTCTTGCCGTCGGACGCGCCGAAGGTGCGCGAGCAGGCCGTAGCCATGACCGTCGCGCACAAGCAGGTTGAATGAAAGCATGACAACGACTCAAACCCGAAAAATACACAGTTGTGGCTTTTCGCTTACGGCTTTGATGAGCAGGCGATGTATCACAAACAACGTCATCTTCAACATTACGCCTTAGCTTTGGATAGGAGTGGATTATTCGAAGGAGGGAAAGGATAGAAGGGAATGAACGGAAGGCCCATCCACCCATTAGAAGAGTTTACTCGGAAGACATTTGATGAGCGTTTCGCGGCGATTATCTTGCGCGGGCTGGGCGTTAAGGACGGTAAAGACGTCGAAGATCTCAGTCTCGCCTGCGAACGGATTAACGAAGTAGGCGCGGTGGTGCAAGCGACGTTTTCGGTGATAGCGCCTCTATCCGATCGTGCCGGCAAGTATCACCCTCTGATACTCGCCGCAATGTTGAAGTTGTTGCTCAGTCGGACGGAACTGACCTGCAATCTCCAGTTCACGTTCAAAGAAGTACTCAGAGAATTGATCTGGCCGGATACTGACGCCTGCAGAAGAGCGATTGATGACGCTTTAGAGTATCACTTGGCTTGCCTCTACCTGAGAGAGGACATATGCATCAAGGGTGAAAACATCAACTCCCTCCACTTAATCTCCGTTTATGACCGCGGTAAAAGTTCCCGCCCCCAAGGTGATCGATTCACGGATGATGAGAACCAGATAACTTTTGATAAGGATTTCATTGAAGCTTTACGAGAAGGGGAAATTAAGTTAGGCGGCATCTCGTTCGGAAAGCTGTCCGGCGGAGGTGATGGCCAGTTTCCAGTGACGACTTTAGAGGGCGTGGCGACAGGTCAAAAACAGGCTAGGGTTAAATATGCCGCAGGAGCCGATCCTAGGACATCACTGTTGAGCCATCCCGAAACAAAGCCGACCGTCCGGATCAAGACGACGCCCGTCTCGCAAAGAAACGCCGACCATGGGGCGAAGATTCTGGCGCGGCCGATAGGCCAAATCGAAATTTCTATTAACACGGGAACTATTGCCAGTACGATCTTGCGGGCGTTACATCTCACGGCAGCCAGATACCCGATCTCCATAGCTTCAACTCATGAAACCCATGAAGCCATCGCTGAGAAGGTATATCAAGAGGTGGATCGCCAGGTTAATCGCGCTATTTACTCGCTGGTCAAAGAGGTACGGCGCGACATCTTTGAGGATGCGCTTCGAGACAGCTATGGCTTGATGCACTCCAAGTTCCCCAAACGACCGATCGGCGAGCGCGGTCCAAAATCACCATGGCATTCGTCTGCACAATTCGTTGACGCGCTCTCACGAGCAATAGAAGCCATTGAATATAACGAGTGGAAGCCGCGACAAAATAGGGTGACGGTCAACAGGCGATGGGCTCTGGAGAACGTGAGAACTGCGACAATTAAAATGGTCGCCGCGTATTGGACGGAAGTAGAAGGTATGCCGCTCGGACAGGTAGATTCCGGTCAAATGAAAAAATGGCTTAACTCATTAAGACTATCTAGTTTCTCTATATTGAGGGCCGAGATACGAGGAAGGATTGATATGGCTAGATCAAATCAAGCGATCTTCAAAGCTTGCGGGGGGAATTTATGGGGCGTGATCTTATTTACTCATCTCCTCCTCCCATCTGAATAGCGTCAGATAATTCGTGTATTCCTGACGCCCCTAATTATCCGCCTCTGTTGTTAGATGCCTGCGCTTAGTTCGCGGGCATTTTTGTTTCTGTTCCAGACCAGCAGATTTTCCTTGTCGGAGCAATCTAGGGTCGTCCGGCGCATGTGAAAGCTTATCCGCGCTGCCGCAATGGAGTTGAGTCCGATAAGGTCCACTCTAGCAAGCAAACCTAAGAGACCTGAAAAAAGAACTCAAACAGGAGCCTTCCTGTCTTGGCCTATTCGCACGGTCTTCAATACTCCCTGACTTCTCAAGAAACAACAAAGATTCCCGTCAATCGAAATCAATCGACTTTAAATTAACGCCGCCCCTGCGGCAGAGGGTGGAATCGGAATGACAATGCAACTTTCTACGGCCCTAATTGAACAACCTAATACCGAGCAGCCTCCCAAATTGGTCTGGTCTGAAGCGATAAAAAAATTCATCAATAATTTGACGGAGGCCGGTAGGGGGAACCAGGTACGCAATTACAAGACGGCCTTTAAATATTACCTGGAGTCGATTGACTTGACGGAAGATTCCCCTGTGGGGGCAGAGATGGGTGAAGAGTGCGAGGATAAGATTAAAATTTATATTGAATTCGAGATAACCCGAAAGCTTCAAAAATCTACTTACGGACCTCGCGTCTCAAACATTAGAGAGCTAAAAAACTTCGTGCACAAGAACTTCGCCTCGATCCTTCGGCTCCAGAGCCTGCCGAAAACGTTCGGTCAAAGACTGCTCAAGCTGATAATTGCTCTTGGACACACAGTCAACAGTTTTGCGCGAACATTACCCGAAGGATTAGTGAGCTACGCGCTCTTACTAATTTGGTGTAATGAGAAACGACTCCCGACTATCAAATATTTACAGGTGATTGGGACGTTAGAAGAGCAGCTTGGAGTTCCGACCGGAACGCTCTCCCTGCCAAGATATCTGTCCTTTGGAAGTAATCCGAAAGTCGGACAGAGCGACTCGGGCAATAAAATCCGGGCCGCTATAAGCAAGCCATATCGTATTTGGACGGAAGCCCTGGAAGAGGTATTTCAGAAACTTTTTATTCACAAGACTATGGCTGTTCTGCCTGAGGGCGAAGAGCGACATGATAACGGTCAGTGGACGGGTAATGAAAATGGGGAATTTCCCAGTGCTGATTTTGCTAAAAAATATCTAGCAGGTTTTTTTGGCTTCTGTTCTTTATTAAAAAATAACCCGGACCCATATCTCAGAGGAGAGGGCATCAAGATTGAAGATCTCTCCTTTGCGCTGCTTACCGTTCAAGATTTGGTCGAAAATTATCTAACCTTCATGAAGTTCCGTAGTGGTCTGAGAGTGCGTCCTGTTGACATAGCCACGTGGGAAAGTCTGCCGCCGCATCAGAAGGCTGCCAAGCCTCCGCATGAGAAGTCAGCGAAGCCTCTGGAGTTTTATGACCGGGGTGGAAAATATAATAACGGCTCGCTTGCGTTCTTAAGTATGGTCTCGAGCCTGTTGCGTGCCGATACGGGATACTTATACCAACACCCTGAATATTCGGCACAACTTGGACCAGAGATGACGGCCGCTGCATGGCGGAAGAAATGCCTGCGCACTCGGAACAGAGTCGAAAAAATCCACAAGCAGATCTCGAAAATGAAGAAGGAGAACGACCTGGAGAATTTTGAATTTGGGCGAGATCCCAAAGAGCGTATCCAATGGATTCTTGATCTGCCTCGTCCCCTTCTCATACTTCATGAAATGATCAAGGCAATGATGGATGATCTATTGTCGGAGGCCGCACCGAAGTTGCAACGGGCCACGCAGTTCCGGAATCTTGTCTTGGTCTCACTGCTATGTGCTAATCCGTTACGCATTAATATGTTCACACTTATTGAATTCGACAAGCATCTGATTCGCAATAGTGATGGCTCGTGGTTGTTGCGTTTCAAAAAAGGAGCTTTCAAAAACCGGAAGGCACTCAAATGTGATTATTCTGTCGGCGTGGCCAGCGATCTCTGGCCGATGCTTGATCGATACCGGGAAGAGTTCCATCCTATCTTGGCCGCCGGAACAGGCTCCAAACACGTCTTCATCGGAAATAGGAATTATCGCCTTAGTAAACGTTCGCGGGGGGCATTGAGCGCAACAAGTCTCTCTAACATCATACACGACCTGACCGAACTCTACCTGCCAGGCGACTTCGGCTTCAGGCCACATGCCTTCCGACACATCATTGCCACCGATATTATTAGGTCTGACCCTCGATTTGGATTCTTTATGGCCGCGGTAGCGCTACACGACAAACTGGAGACAGTGACGGAAGATTATGCCGACTTGAAAACGAGTGAGCTCTTCGAACCGGTGAATACGCACTTCAGTGAGATGTGGAAGAAAGTCTTTGGAACTTCACTGGCAGAATTCGGGGATAACAATTGAGCCAGCGGGTGGCTTGTTCTCGTTACCGTGACTTTAGCAACGAACCGTTGTAGGGGTTAGCGAGGATTAACGTTTGTGCCGTCTGGTCAGAGGATGGAGAGTAAGGATCGAGTGGAAGACAAGGTGTGAGTCTGGGTAACAAGGGAGGTGTGAATTATCAAACACCGCAAGATGACACTGAAGATAAACCTCGATGAGATATTTCTATCAGGAAAGCAACAGTAAATGCTTGATACTTGCAATCGGGCGACAGATATTTCTGTAGAGCTTATATCGTGGACTTAGCTATGATCAGGGGAACTTGGCTACTCAGATATACCACACCTCGACCCTTCTGAGACTTCTTGGTACAGCACCATCAAACCACTATTTAGCGTCTTGTCGTGATATCGACGCGGATTTTCTATCTACAATTGCTATAATACTTTACAGATGTAAACAATATATTAGCCTTGTTTGGTGTACCAAAATATAAGCAAAGGATAAATACAGTTGAGTGGCACTCTCTAATTAGAAAAGCTACCATCCTTTTTTTAATCTCAATAAAATCAATGGTTTAGTGAACTAGCTTTGGTACACACAGAAAATAGCTTGGTACAACACAACATTTAACTGAGAAAATCTGCGTTTTACCCTTCCGATTCTTACCTCTCAATATCTTATATACTGGTACAAAAGTCTAAGACTCTATATCCTATCAAGCGGATACTTATCGCACCGTGCCTCCGTTTGTCCCAGTCGTGCAATATGATCCCCGCATACTGATGAAGTTGCGCATCTCTATCTAACCCATTTGATAAGTTCGACCGGAAAGACGTTCCAGTAATCAAAAAGTTGTACCAGTAATGCGTACCGCTAAATCTTTACGGTACGGTCAAAGCCGATTTACAGGTGCAACAGTCCACGGCTTCTTACTACAAGAGGACCAACCGCTTGCCGGGAAGTAGCTTTGGCGGATACCGGTAAACCGCATACTCCGGATCAACCGGTGGTGCAGATTTTCTATCCCTTCGGCACACGCGAGCCGCCGGAAAATTCAACCGTTCGTGATGTGTTGATGGATGGGGAAGCGTCCGGCTGTAGGCATTGGTGGTAGGTAGCTAGAGTTCCACCTAACCTTGAGTTACTCAATCCGGTAAGAGCGGATTATTGACATGACAACATCCCTCGACGGGCGACGGCGCGATTCTCGTTTCGCGCTCAGGCGCGGCTCACGGAATACTTCTTCGTGACACTCCTTTTCAGCATGAGCTCACAGTCATGGCTACAGTAGGGACAGGCTTCGCAATCCCCGCAGAAGTCCGCCGGCTGCTTCGTCCCCACCTGTATTTCCATGCCCTGCCGGGCGTACCCCTCTTTCACCTGAGCCAGATAAGACTCGCGAAGCGAGTAGAAGCGCAGATTCAAGCCGTGGACCCGTATTCGTTTCGGCCCGCCCGCATCCTCGTTGACGACATCCAAGCCGCGCAACATCCTGCCCACCCACACAGGCCGCACCCACTCGGGGATGTCCTCCGCCGGCGTGCCGCCCGCCTGGCCGATGAGTCTCCTGATCTCGAGCGACAGGTGCGTCGGGCTGACGCGGTCGTATCCTTGCGCGACGAGGTTCTTCAGGGCTTCGCGCAAGAGCTCCCCCGGGTTCTCGATGTTCACGCGGCCCCGCCGCTGCCGCGCCAGCGCGACTTCCAACTGCGAGCGCAGTTCAGCGTCGCCCGTGATGGCCGCCATCACGTAGAGCGGCGCGACGATCTCGTCGGCCCTGTCCGGCGTCTTCGGGTAGCGAGCCCGGTAAGCGCGCTCGATGACCCCCACGTTCTCGAACGTCCACGCGTGCAGCTCGTCGCGCAAACGATCCAGCCTGGCGTCGCCGGTCGGGCGCAGAGTCCCGAACTGATCCCTGATGCCTGCGGGGAGCGCGCGGGTCTGGACCTTCAGCATCCGGCTGCCGAGAATGTCGCCCGCGCCGCGCGTGTTGTTGATCATCTTCACGCCGTAAAAATCGAGCCGCTCCGTCCGCATCGACTTCACGTCGGTCCACAGCTTGACGGCGGTCGCCTTGTTGTAACTGAGCTTGAGTGCCTGCACGAGTTCGCCGAACTGGCCGCCGCGGCCGCCAATCCCCTCCAGGTCGTCCAAGACAACGAAGCCACGCGACTCGTCGATGAAGCGCGCGATGGAGGCGGCGGACGACTGGCCGCAGACGTAAGCGTTACAGCAGACCCTGGCCATTGCCCGCCCCATCTCGCTTTTGCCGGAGCCGGCCGGCCCCGTCAGGAGGATGAGGGGGACGGAATCGAAGATCGCCTGGGCGTAAGTGACGGGGACGACGAGCGTCAGGATGGCGTAATCTTCCGCGTGCGGCAGCCAGACGCTCGCCTTGAGGTGGGCCGAGACGTCCCGCAGGATGTCGGATAACTGCCGCACCCCGGCCTTCCCCTCGAGGTAAGCCTTGATCGAGGGCCACGACCACGTCCCATACTTGTTAGGCTGGGGCTCCCTGTCTATCAGAGTGCCGTCCGTCAGGCGCATCACGCGCTCTTTTTCTCGTGTGCCCTTTGGCGCGGGTGCCAGCACGGCAGAATGGACGGTGCGGTCGCTCCTGACGACCACGGTTTCGAGCCGCTCCACGTCACGAACCGTCCGCTCGCCGGTCTCACCGGAGACCGTATCCGGGGCGCGGTTCAATATCTGCACGGCGTAGTACAGGTGGCCGTTGTGAAAAGCGCCGCTGATATTGAGCGGCTGGTAGGCGAAGCGCCCATAACCCTGTTGTGATTCCGCGTCGTCCCCGATATTTAACGAACAGGCGGGGGCGTCGCGCAGCAGCGCCGTGAACTCTGCCATGTCAGCGCCGCCCTGCCAGAATGCGGTCCACCCCGACCCGTACCGTGGCGGGACGCGCACCCGCCGGGCGTCTCTGCCGACCATCTCATTGAGGCGCGCGGCGAGTTGTTCGCCCATCTCGTCGCCGTCATAACCGATGTAGACCGTCTCCCACCCGGCCCAGAACTCCGGCCGCTTCCACTCTTCGGGGAAGACGGAACCTCGCGTCGAGCAGATGAGCAGCAGTTCGTTCCCCAGAGCGGTGCCATCAAGCGCCTGCCAGTGCCGCCAGAGATCGAGCGCCTCGCGGCAGACGAAGACGAGGGGCTTGCCCGCAGCGGGACTACCGTAATATGTGCGGGCTTCACCGCTCGTCCAGCCGCCGCCGGTGAGCGGCCGTCGCGTCACGCCGGGAATATCGTAGTAGCCGTACTTGTTGTAGAACCTGCCGTCACGACCGCGCAGCGGGTAGGCGAGGGCGTCGGCCGACTCGCCCTTCTTTTTCTTACTGTAGTAAGGGGCGGAGAGGCCAAGGTTGAAATACTCCAGGGCGGCAGACGTGAGACCCCGGCCGGAGAGATACTGAATGGCCTGCTTGTTGTCGCGCAGCAGCTTTCTGAGCCTGGCGTTGAACTCCGGATTGAGGGGGCGCATCGATTCCTCAGCGTGTAGGGCATGAAGGCGCGTCGCAGCCGTCAGATCAAGCTCGTTAACTCTCGTCTATGACGTTTAATGGCTCGGCCGCCATCGACTTGCGGTCGATGTGTAAGTGGGCAGGAGGGAACTGAGTTGAGAACAGTCTTCCATGTCCTCGTGAGAAAAACATTGCTTATCAGATGCTCCCCCGTGCGGATAACTTCTCATGGAATTCAGTAGCTCATAATCTTGAGGAATTGAAAATCAACCTCGCCAGCGCGGCATCAATCTCGAACAACACACTCGCCTTGACCTCTACCGGGAACGCCCCGCGAGTCGTTCGGAGCAGGAGGTACGCGAGTGACAACAGCGATATCGCCAAGGGAAACTCCGGGTCTATCCTGAGTGAACGCTCTAGCGTCTCTATTGCCTCTTTGTCTGTCCCCGCTGCTATTTGATCCATGCCCGTATGAACTAGATTCCCAGCCTCCAAGTATTGAGCGGGCATCACAGTCTCAAACGTCTCGCGTGCTGGCACCGGCGAGGGTGGGTTGAGCAGCCGTGTAATCAATGCCACTTCCTCCGGTGCCTTAACTACAACTGTCCTGACAGACGGCGGGTCAAGGCGAACGGCTACTCTGAATGCACCGAGCATCTCTTCATACATTTCCTGCCTTCCGTAAGCGAGTCCCAGATGGAAGTGCGCTGCAACAAGCGTAGGATCGCGCTCAAGGGCGCTCCGAAATAGTTCGATGGCATATGCGTCCTCGGCGATCTCAACCAAGACCGCACCTAATAGGAAGCGCGCTCGGGCCTCCTGCTGATTCCATTCACTCGCCATTGTGCATCTCTCGATTAACACGCTCGATTTTTAACCCTGATAACTTTGGAACTTATGTGCTGTCACGTTCACTGAAGTAAGCACGGCCATCCTCGCTATGCATGAAGATCCAGATATAGACGGCCAGTGCGGTTCCGAGCGGGAATATGGCTACGTACAAGACGGAGAAGATAAGCGCGAGCAGCCTCGCCCACCGCTTCCTGTTGAATAGCCCGTAAGAGGTCAACAGATTAAGGAGCGGGAGCGGCAGGAGATAGAGTTCCCAAGGGATGGATGAGGCACGACCTGCGGGCGCATGCTTCTGCATTTGCTGCCAGACTACCACTGTCAATCCGGCAAGCATGAGCAGCCCGATGAGGCCGAAGGCGATGCCGATGGTCTTGCTGTGATCTCGCGGGGTCATCTATCGAGTGGCTAAATTCGCCTTAATTGGTTGAGTCAGAATCAGTAGAGAGTGCTTGATAAGTTTCTTACCTTTGCACGCTAGACTTCTCCGAATAATTGAGTGACGGATATTCATCTGCTTTGGTATCTTTAGGTAAGTTCTATTTCTTTGAAAACTTTTAGCAGAGACCCATGCATGTAGCGGCTCTACATCACGACTGATGAGAGTCGCCGGGGATTCAAGCAATGAACTTCCGGCTCGTACTGACAGCCGGATAACTATACCCCTAAATGCGGGTCGCACCAAGTATCTGAAATCAGATGCGGGCGAAGTTTGGCGACATCTATCAGGAGGTATCCTCTGATGGGACGCCAACGCCGCCCGCGACCCCGCCGCTTAGCGACGAAACTTCGACAGATCCGGACTAGTCTCGGCCTCACCCAAGAACAGATGTTCGAGCGCTTGGGTAATACGAGCACCTCTCTCAGATCGGGGCATATCGGTGAGTTTGAGACGGACAGGCGAGAGCCTAACTTGCTGGTTATCCTTGCTTATGCGCGGGTGATATCGACAACCGGTGGGGGCGAGTTTCTTGAGGCGTTATTAGATGATGATCTCCACTTACCGGACAAGCTGCCGGCAAAATTTAAGAGCGAACAGGTGAAAAGAAAAGCTCCTCAAAAGGCGTAAAATCAGTCTACAGAGTCCGTCATTAAAAGTTCATTAACCTCACCCTATTTCGGGAAGTTTTTAACTGAGGATAAAAAATTAAAGAAACTGCGATTGGAAGTACGATGACGAGGTATTTATGAGACTGTTTCTAGTAAATCAAGAAGGCACTGATATTCAGTGAGAGGACGCAATTATGTAGACTTCTCTTATTTGCCTAGACTCGGATAGCGGTTGATTCAAAGGTACCCAATATGCCCAAGCGGGAAGAAGATATTAAAGCAGCCATTAAAAGTATGTCAGGAGAGGCATTTGAACGTTTTGCCTTTCGGGTTTTACGTGCGGAAGAGTATCACGGGATTAACCCGACTTCTGAAAGCCATGACTTGGGAGAGGATGCCCATACCGAACCAACTACTATCTTTCTACATCAAGGCAAAAGGATTTCTGTATGTACTTCTAAGACCTCAACAATTGGTAAGCTAAAGCAGGATTGCCAGAGAGCGAAAGGTACGAAGCGTAAAATCGATATAATTGTATTTGCCACCGCCGGAGAACCTACTGAAGGTACCAAGGACAGATGGCGAAAGGAGATTAAAAGAGATTTTAAGTGGGACTTAGTTGTGCATTCGCTGGATTATTTTTCGATAGTCACTGCCGATGATAAGCACGCAACCTTGATTGATGATTACTTTCAGATCCCGCCACCCGGAGGCGATTTCCCTCACAATATCGAAGCTGAGTTTGCTCGTCACACGGAACATGTACTCTCAACTGCAGTCTTAAGCATAGAAGGACTAAACCAGTTACCCCGTGATGAGGTCTCTACCATAGAAAGCCAACTTAATCAGGATAAACAGGTGCTATTCACGGGCGAAGCAGGAACCGGGAAGAGCGGTGTCAGCGCGATGCTTGCTGCTTCCGCCAAAGAGAAAGGCTTTAGTGTGCTCCTTCTGGATGCAAGAAAGGTCAACTACATTCAAAGCGAAAACGACCTTCGGCGTCACCTTAACCTTAATGGCCCCGTAGATGAAGCGATAGCCAGAGTGGCTCGTAAGAGAGGCTGTAGAGTAATCATCGACCAGTTTGATAACGCCATGAATTTTCATGCCGTTGAGCAATTGATTGAATTAGCGCAGAGATGTCGTAATAGAGAAAATACTGAATTTGTAATTGTTTCAAGAAAAAACACGCCGCAAGAAAAAAAGCTACTCAAAAGATTATTAAGTGCTGGTTTCATTGAATTAACGAGCCATGCCCTGTCAGAGTCGATTACTCAAGAAGCTTTACGGAAACTAGACATAGCACTTTCTGTAGACCTTATCGATCTCGCGAGTAATCTACTTAACCTATCTCTAATAGCTACCATTAAAGCGCGTGGACCCAGTTTCGATTTCTCCAGAATATTTAATGAAATCGATCTGTGGGAAAGCTACCTACAGGCTCTAATCAGAGAAGAAAGTATTGGCTTGGCACCAGATTTTGGGGATGATCTAGTTGATGAAGCTGCGAACTTAGCAAGTGAATCGTTGAAAAATAGTGATGATACTTTCCACTTGGATGATCGGCGGACTCAAGCCCAGAAACGTCTTGACAGTTGGAACGTTATCATCCAAGTAGAGGCAAATCTCTACCGCTTCCGCCATGAGCAGTTACGCGATTTCCTGTTTGCTAGAAAAGCCGTTAGCCGCAGGCGACTCCCGGTGGAACTCTTGAATGAATATAACGAACACAGGATGCGGAATGTGCTCTTATGGATGGATAGGCTTTACGCTCATCAGAATTCTACCCGCCGCAGACAATTCATGGAGGAGATTTTTGCGCCCACAGGCATTCCTTTCCATACGCAGACTGCCGTACTTCATAGTTACATGCGGATGACTGCTCCAGCGAGCGAGTCCGTAGCAGTAACGGTTATCTTGAAGGCTCTTAAAGACCAAGAGGGGTTGAGCGCCTTCTTCTTTCGTTATCAAGCGGACTCGTCGTGGGCTACGTTGCTTTGGGAAGCAGGATTCTTCGACCAGCCACCGGAATATGAACTGACTAATGACCGATTTGAACTACTCCCTTTTTGGGATGCGCAGAACTATCTCCTCTCCATCGCATCAGCTGTTCCTGATCTTATCGTCAAGCACATCAATCAGCTACCTGCAGAGTGCCGTTATATTGAGCAAGCCGTTAGAGCGCTGTGCTTTATTCCAGGGGAATGGGCTGAGCAGGCTGTCCCAAAAATTCGCGAAACTCTCTCTCGCTATACAACTGGTCGGTCAATTGTGCATACGGCTGTAGAAGTGATTGAACACCTCCTTGAGGAGAGACGTATAGCTTCAGCCTTTAATCTGTTCCGTAGTTTGATCGCACCACATCCGTCCCCACATGTTAAAGAAATAATGGGACATGTAATCTACGGCGAGGCCATATCACTTTTCGACAGCGGCAGCTTTACGGATGAGAAATTATTCGAACTCGCTAATCGCCTTACTAAAGCAGATAGTGAAAGTCTTATTAAGATACTTGAAGAACACGTCAAATCGGCCATTGCCATTGAAGCGTCGGCAAGAAAAGTGTTGCCTGACCAGGTATTGCTTTTTTGGACGAACCCATTCGATGAGCCCGGTGTTTATTCAGATAGGGAGTACAAAGGTACTCTGTTCCGCATGCTCCGCAAAGCTCTGGAAGAGTGGGCTGATAGGGAAGCCACGCTGGTACAACCTTTCATTGAAAAATATCTTTCTGCAGACTTAATAATCTTTCGGCGGTTAGCACAACATCTACTTCAAAAGTATCCAACCAAGTACGTAGAAGCAGTTAGACTAGAATTACGTAATGATATTAACTTCGATATTACATGGGCAGGCGATGAGTTCTTGAAACTGCTTCGCTCCGGCTATCCTCATCTTAAAGCTCATGAGAAGAAGACTCTGCTGAAGAGAATCCGACAGGGTTTCTCGACTAAAGTTAAAGAAAGCTTTGGCCCTGGCACCGACCCAACTGAAAGACAGCAAACTATTGAGTACTTTGAAAAAAGATGGATACGAGATCATTTGGCGATGCTCAAAGATTTCCTGCCTGATGAACACGCGCGCGTTCTAGCAAAGCTGATCGAGGATTGCGGCGAGCCGAATATCCCTGGCTCACGCCGTGACTCAATGGGAGCTTATCGTGTTCATAAAACTAGCCCTATTTCAAAGGACGAAATAGCGGACATGTCAGTGCAAGAAATAATCGATTTCATAACGCGCTGGGAGCCTCCCGTTGACCAGCATGGTAGTAATCAGGTTTCACTATCTGGACTGGCGGATCTCCTAGCTGAAGAGATACTGGTCAATTCTCGCAAGTATAAACATGGTCTTGACGAGATTGCACTTGTCCATCACGAATTTGCCTCTCATTTACTCACGCGTTTAACTAAGGCCGAAAACTACAATCTCTCGTGGGAAGCTAAAATTCGGTTATGCGAAAAACTCCTTTCAAATGACACCGTGCGAAATGATACTAGAGATCTATTCAACGGTGGATGGACCGGAGTACGCCGGTGGATGGTGTGGCTTATTGGATCTTGGTTCGATGAGGGAAAAAATTCTGTTCCCCCTAAGTTCTTCCCGAGAGTGTGTAATCTGCTCTTAACACTATGCCAAGACTCCGACCCATGTCTAAGGCCAGCTGATGAAAATCCCAAATCCATATCCGAGGAGAGTCCGAATTTCATCGCTGCTAACCACGTGCGCACAGCTGCTCTGTCAGCAGTCATCGAATATGCTTGGCACCGAGCCAGGCTTCAATGGAATGCTCAGGAAGCAGGTTCATCCAAGGAGCAAAAAACAGAGGTGCTTGAGGATGCTGTCCGGGATGAATTAACGCGAAAGCTCGACCCGAATGTGGAAGCGCACTGGGCTGCGCGTTCTGTCTATGGAGAGCATTTATTCGTATTGCACTGGCTGGATGAAAAATGGCTCGAATCACATCTTGAAGATATTTTTCCAGAAGGTGATGACGAACAGACAAGGCGATTTTATGTGGCCGCCTGGGACGCTTATGTGAAACATAATGCCTACCCCTCTGAGGGACCTCTCGGCCCAATGCTGCGCTCAAAGTATCAACAGGCCATAGAAAATATCAGAAGCGGTCGAGTAAGTCGTACATCATCACAGCCAGCCCGTGATCTCGCATATCATTTGCTCATGGAATATCTGAATGCCGACTTTGATTTGCGTTCGCCCGCGGGTCAACAAAGTTTGATAGCTCAGTTCTTCAAAAGGCTCCCTCCAGCCGCAAATAGCGATGCGGCTTGGGTGTTATGGGACATCTGCCATAGTTCTGAAAACAGAATTGATCAATTTTGGCCGCGTGCTCGCGCCCTCTGGCAATGGCGCGTTGATGAAGCTTCAGTCGCTGATCATTCGAGTGATTATGATGACGAGCTAAACTGGTTAACTTTCCTGCTCAAGCTTTCTCACGGGCGAGAAACATTGAAGTTTATGTGGCCGCTTCTTGAAGGATCGTTGCCACACATTGCACGGCAAGGCCGCCGCGGCACCGGGTGGAATAAGGTAGAGGAGTATCTAGCCCTAGAGGCCAAACATGATCCCTTACGGGCTATCAAGTTTTACCACCTGATGCATGCTGAACGTAAAGAGTCTGCCTGGCGATATTTTCTTACGGAAGAGGCTGAGAAAATTGTTGAAGCTGCATTGAATGCCTCTGAAGAAACACGGCTGGAGGCATTAAATATGGCGGATATGCTCTCACGACATAAAAATTACCAATTTATGTACGTCATTGACCAACTCGTAAAGTAACCTCTTCACAACTCTTCCCTTATGTCGATGATATGGACAAAGTGAGTTATGACTTCTGATAAGAATCGGCCAACTTTGCAGAGCATTATCAAGAACAGGCAGCAAGCCACGTTCGTGGGACGAGAGGCGCAACTCGACAGTTTTCGCCGCAACCTAAACCTACCAGTCGAAGATCCACAGCGCCGCTTCATCTTAAATGTTTATGGTCAGGGCGGGGTTGGCAAGAGCACTCTGCTGCAACAATTCAATAAAATTGCGACCGAGTCAGCTATGGCTGTGGCCACAGCCTTCTCTACGGAGTCGGAAGAGAACGTACTGGAAGTTATGGCGCGTATTGCAGCTCAGTTGAAGGAATTAAACTATCCCTTAAAAACCTTCAGGGAGCGTTACCATGTTTATAGGCAGAAGCGCCAAGAGATAGAGGCAGACCCAGAGGCCCCTAAAAGCCTTCCTGCTTTTATAGGTCGCAGCATGGTAAAGGTCAGCACCAATTTAGGCCGTGCCCTGCCAGTTGTTGGAGTGGGACTAAGCCTTATTAATGAGGATGCTCTGGCAGAACAAGCCGGAGATCTAGTCGCATATCTGGCACGCAAATTAACCAATAAGGATGAAGTGCTTTTAGTTAAAGAGCCTATAGAAACACTGACGCCACTTTTTCTGGCTGACTTACGGGGATTAGACAAGGCGCACACTATCGTACTCTTTTTTGACACGTATGAGCATACACGATCATTTCTGGAAGGCTGGCTGTTAAACTTGCTGGAAGGCACGTATGGCGATATTCCTTCTAACATCATGTTGATCATTGCTGGACGTGATCAGTTGAATAGCAACATCTGGTCTCAATACGAAGGGGTCTTGCACTATCAACATTTGGAGGCATTCGGAGAGGAAGAATTTAAAGCTTACCTTTCCCGTCGGGGCATTACTAACGAGGGAGTAGCAGAAGATATCGAGCGACTCTCTGGCCGCCTCCCATTGTTGGTCGCTACTCTTGCAACTGGAAATCCTACTACGCCGTCGATAGTAGATGATCCGAGCGAAACCGCTATCGGCCGCTTTCTGAAATGGGGCAATGACCCACGACAGCGGCAACTGGCATTAGATGCTGCCCTGCCGCGCTGGCTGAATCAAGATATTCTGACTGTACTTGTTGATGATGATATAGAGGGCTCGTTTACCTGGCTGAAAGGAAATCCATTTGTTGTTGCTCGGCCTGACGCCTGGATATACCACGAAGTCGTGCGAAATCAGATGCTGCGATACAAGTTGCGAGAGTCACCCCAAGGCTGGATGAGTTTGCACAAACGGTTAGCCACTTATCACGAAGGACTTCGTGATGCCTTACAACTGAACGAAGAAAAAAGATGGAGCGACCTCAGATGGCAAAGACATGCACTTGAAACCCTCTATCATCGCCTCTGCCAATCTCCACTTGATCAACTGGAGGAGGCAACTAGCGGTTTCATCAGCGCGCTGAAAGGTGACTGGTCATTCCCCCGTCGTTGGGCTGAAACCGTTGAACAAGCCGGCCGAGATGTTCAGGCTGAAGATGTTGAACGCAGGGGCAGGCAAATGGCCGAAGTTGTCAAAGCTTACACTGACCGTGATTACATTGCATCCGCAGAAGCGTTCACCACAATTTTGTGTGACGCTGGTTCAGACGTTTCTTGGTGCCCGCTCGCTCTGGGGTGGCGTGGCTACATCTATTACTTGACGGGCCAAACACAGAAGGCGCTCGTTGATCTTGGGGAGGCAATTAGATTAGCTCCAGCAGACCCCGAGCATTGGACATATCGTGGGCTGACTCGCGCAGAAGCAGGACGTTACGAGGAGGCTTTAGCAGATTTGAACCGTGCTCTAGAACTAAAGCCGACTTATGAAAAGGCGATTGTTGGGAGGGGACGTATTTACATCGAAACAGGGCGTGACGCCGAAGCCTTAGCTGACATAGACCGGGCTATCGAACTTAATCCCAATGATATGGCGTTGCTCATTGTACGCTTGTGCTTTCTGTTAAAAACAGGCGATTCAGCCGAGTTGGGCAAAACTTATATAGCTATGGCAATGCAATCGAGTAAGCTCGTGGAACAAGCACAGGATATGCAGGAAGGATTTTCTAAAATCCCATTTGAAGTTCTTGATCGACACCTACGTCGCTGGGGACTGAGCTTGGGTATGGATGAGGGAACGATACACATAATGCTCACCCAATGGCGCGATCTGGCGTCAGCAGGACCAAGCGCTTTCACGAAAGTTATCAAGGCGATGGCGGCTGAGGCAGAAGCCATCATGTACGCAGGAAATAAGCAGTTTGATGAGGCATTAGCGGCCTGCAATAAGGCCATTGAATTGTGTCCTTCAGACGCTCATTTATGGTTTAGACGCGGTGAGGTGTATCGTTGGATGAATAGCCTGCCGGAAGCAATAAAAGACTACGATCTATCGCTTAACATAAATCCGAATGATGTAGAAATCTTAGCTCGGAGAGGTCAACTTCACCAGGCATTGAGAAATTACAACGAGGCTTTAATAGATTTTGAAAGAGCACTTGAATTGAAACCGGAACATCCAATCCTGCTGTCAATGCGTCAGGCACTGCTCGATGAAATAGCTTCCGTCAAGACGAAAGAGCATACAGAATAATTTATGTAATTTACCGGATAGTAATCAATGTGCTAGAAGCATGATTCCTTGAACTTAGGCCAGTTAGTACTCACGTATAGTCAGGCTAGCGAGGATCGAAGTGTGTTATGGGTAGGAACTTCATTGAAAAGATACTCATCGGTGAGTATCAATCAGCTAACAAGCATGAACTAATAATCGCACATCCGGATGACCAAAATCATCAATATTGCGTAACCGTTATTTGCGGTAAGAACAACACCGGGAAGACACATATCTTGAATCAGTTGAATGATACTTTCCAAGCCAGACGAAAGTTTCACAACGTCATCGAGAAAGAGAGCATTAACGTTCATGTTGTTCTTACTGACCCGGAAGCACCCCCACCTAACGTGCTTTACTTCAATAGCACGACCTTCGCCAAGTCTCGGTTCAACGTCATCCCCCTGGGTGAATACAAAAACGACCCGGGAGGGAGGAAACCACAGTATCGGAATGCCGCAATCCGGTTCATTGGTAAGCAACTTCGGGCCATTTTCGGTGAGCAGTGTGATCCGTCCTTATGGTCGAAGGATGCGTCTTACAGGCTCCGCTTTGCCAGCCAGAACATCGGCCGTAATTTGATGTACCACTGTAGTCGTGATGACATCTTGGTGACGAGATTTGAGCAGGCCGTTGGGGGGCAATTATATTTCAGGAAGTTTGAGCAAGATGGCAGAGACTATCTGGAACTCGCCCTCAGGTATGACCAGCATCGCGTCTTCCGTTACTCGAAGTGGAGTGATGGGCAGCAGACACTCCTCGCAGGCTTCCTGATTATCGATTATCACAAACCTGACGTTCTCTTGATTGACGAGATTGAAAATCACTTCCATCCCGAGTACATCACGCATCTCTCAATGTTCATTAAGGAAGTCGTCCCGCAGACCATCCTGGTAACCCATCACCCCCACATGTTGTTTTCCAAATTGGTGGATAAGCTCTACTACATGCAACTGGGAAGTATTAATGATGAGACGCCGCCGCCACCGACAGAGCCGTTTGATAAAACACACCATCCACGATCCTACAGAAGAAACATTAAGGAACTAACCTCTGATTTCGACCTCATTACAGCGGCCTATGGACTCTTTCATAATCAAGATCGCCAACTACTCCATCTGGCGGAAAAGCTCCACGGAGTCATCGACTTCAAGCTAACGAAGGCACTGATTCAACTGTTTCAGGGCGAAGCTGTGCAACCCGGAGGAAGCACCTTCATCGATTCCCAGACAGCTCAGTTACTGAGCATCATAAAAGAGTCCGTAGACGTGCCTAAGCATGAATTGGAAATACTTGACTATGGTGCCGGCAGGGGACGAACACTGCTGGAGGTGTTGAAAGTGTCCCAAGCTAAACGCGGGTTCACTTTTCGCTGGTCGTTCTGGGAGAGAGACGCCGTGCTGAGAGAATATCTTGTGTCTCTCAACACAAAGTTATCTGCGGGTTATGAGATCGACGTGATTGACGACGTGGCCGCCGTCCCTCAGGGCAAGTTTCATATTGCCATCCTCTCTAATGTATTACACGAGGTGACCCCTATTGGGTTCGCAGAGATATTCTCAGAGATAAGGCGCGTCATTGACCCGAAGGTAGGCAAGTTCATAATTTTGGAGCTGTACCCGCTAGTTCATCCCGAAAAGTACGCTGTGCCATACGTCAAGGAGCGGATGGAGTCGATCGTGCATAATATCGGCTGGAAATTCGACAGCGGATTCTTTCCCATCAGGAACGGCCTCATCCAAGCCTACTGGGTTTGTGCGCACAGTCCCGATGCGTCAAAGTCCTCCAACCAGGATCATATACGAACAGTGGTGGAAAATGCATGGGAGGAGATACTGAGACACAATTGCTTACTCTATGATGGTAAGTACAAAATCACATCTGCAGATGACCAAATTAAGATTATGGATAATCTAACAACCATCGCAAGTATAATGAATTATAAAATGGGTAATTGGATGTGAAGATACTGAATTGGGCCTCATTAGTTGCTGTCGCCATTTGATTTGACTGGTGCATAGATTTTTGTATGTCAGCCTCGCCGCTCTGACCTGCACCAACGACATCAGTGTCCCGGGTTTGCTGCCCACGTCAGGAGCAGAGCCAATTATAAAACTCAGTGTAAAGCAGCATAAATCAGGTCTCCCTTTGTTTTACGTTCTAAGGCGAAAGGGGGAGACTCGTGCCTAACAATGGCCTGCAAACTGAGGACACGCTAGCAAGTCTCTTAAGCTGCTGCTTTGATAGAGGCGGACTGCTTTTAGCGCGCAAGCTTAATCCGAGCATCGGGCGTCTGGTGGAGCCGCGTTATTATCGGGGGCAAAATGAGACCACTACCAGCATTGATTGACGGGCAAAGAAATGTAGTCACAAGGTTCTATCAAGATCATCATGGCAAAGAGTGGTACATCCAAGCATTTGAATATTTGATAGAGAGAAGAACTTTTGTTCAGAAACGATTCATTGAATGCATAAGATATGTGGATGTGCATTCAGAAAATTCTGAAACATTCTCCTATGAATTCGCTAGCATTCTTAGAGATTGCGGAAGTGTTTTTAGTTCTGTTCTTGATGCCATGATGAAGGGTTCCGCATTTACAGATAAAGACAAGACCAATATTGTTGATTATAAATCGTTTCTTAAAGCGCAGGATGATACGGTATATCTGTATAGTGTGCATTTTAGAAGGAGATTCCCCTACGGATTAATATTACCTCTCTATTCACTGAAAAATACCAAAACTCCTCGATGGTGGGATGCATACAATGAAGTGAAGCACTCTGAATACAATGCATATCATTCTGGGAATCTTGGGAACGCAACTACGGCTTTGGCATCGCTGGTAATTCTCGAAACGATATTAGGCAAGCCGAGAAGTGATGAGATTTGGACTAATATTGGATTTCAATATGAGGAAGAGTCATTCGACATGGAAGCAATTAATCGGCTATTCCCGAATTCAGAATGAAGAAAAGAGGACGAGCTATTCCTGCGTACATCAGGACAATCCCTCCGCAGTATCGGAGCCGCCCAAGAATTCATTTAACCTGATAGCTAGATAGCATAGTTTTCATAGTGGCGTACAGACGATTTTCAGCCGCGGCTCACGATGGCTTTTGGGGATTAAGAGTATTTCGTGATCGCACTTATGAGCATGATATCAAGCCAAGACTCCCAATAGGTATTCAAGCCCCGCTAGTTTCAATTTCTTCTCGCTACTTAATTGAACTCGTCTCACTTCGCGGCAAATATGAGGAACTAGAGATTGAAATCCTGTGTGCGGAGCTTCGAGGCCTCATCGAAAGTATTGAGATTTTGAACACAGAGTTAGCCTAAGAGTTAAGCCACGCTATAACGTCACACGGTAGACCGCTAATTGCGCGGCATTCACCCACAGGACGAGGTCATAGCGTGAGTGTCTCCACATCATGTGATGCCCTGCAATCCACTGACATACAAGGCATGAATAAATTATGAGCATGAATATTTCCACAACTGAATATGAGCAAAGGCGACATGTCTTCGAGCTTTGTAAATGGATCAATGAAAAGTTATCAGAAATGGAAACGCACCCTGATTTTGAGACCATCTACTTTGAGCGACAGGGAACGAATGTGAAAAAGCTGATTGAGGAAGCCATGCCGCTCGCATGTTTAGGATTGTATTTCTTCAGGCCGGCCGATGACGTATACCTCAGATGTCTGGCAGGAAATCAGGGGTATGACGCAGAGTTAAGCGTTACGGGTTTTCGTAACTTTGAGATAAAGGTAGAAGTAACCACAGTTGAAACTGACGAATCTACAATGAGGAGGCAAGCTCTTTCCAGGCATGGTTCTGTATCAATGACAGGGGAAATTCGACGGGATGGAAGGAACATCATATCCGAAGCGGAAATGGTAGACACTGATCTTGAAAACAAAAAGTGGATAACTTTAGCTTTCGAAAGGGGTGTGAAAAAGATAGAGCGTGGTTATGGGGAGGATACCGCGATTCTTGTCAGCTTTAGCAGTTTTAGACATATCCCATTACGTTATCGTGCCGAGCTTTTGGAAATGACTGAAAGGTATTTGCGACAAGAGAAACCTCAAATTTATGGAGTCTATTACTCCTATGGGGATGATTTCATAGTTGATGGTCTTAAGGTTGAGCGGCGTAGATCAGTCTAAGACCAGGCATCGGACCCTGCTCTCATAATATAAATATTGGTAGTAACAATGAAAACTTTCACTTTGGATGAGTCGACAAAAACAGTAGATAGCCTCGAGAATCTAATTGACGAGATTGGCATTTTTCTACAAAGGTGGAGCAGCGGACCAACTCCTACTTCCCGAGGCGTCACAGAGCTTAAATCCTTCCAGTGTTCAGAATCAGTGATGACCGCATATAGTCAAGGTCTTGTCTCGGGGGCACTGGCCACAGATCAAACAAGGGCTTTCATCAGAACAGTAGTCGAGCCCGCTCAAACCTTTGCTCCCTGGACTTGTGTGAGGGCAGTTCTGGAATCCAGTGCGCTCGGCGCATGGCTCTTGGATCCTGATATAGATGTCAGAACGCGTGTTCAGAGAAGCTTTGCCTTACGATACGAGGGTCTAGAGCAAGCAGTAAAGTGTGTGAGGGTTGCAGGCACGCAATCTGATGTAGATGAGAGGACTAAGCGCATTGACGTTGTTGAACAGGAGGCGTTGAATCTTGGCTATCCTAAGATGATGGACAAGCTGGGTAAAAAGCGTATTGGCATTGGCCAATTGATGCCGGGTGCCACAGCTCTTGTTACAGAAATTCTTGATAGAGAATTCGAGTATCGACTCTTTTCAGGTATAGCGCATGGTCATCTGTGGGCTTTACTGCACTTAGGTCTTCAGCTTGTGGATCAACAGGCAATCGACCCCCATAAGGAGTCCGAGGGTCCAGCGTGGAGCACTGTAGCTCAGACCACAAGCTTACTTGAACAGCACATTCGACCTAATGATGTGGTTTATTTAAGCGTAATTGCTACAACGGCTTTTACCAAGCCGTTCTGGTATGCGTGTCAACTCTTCGGATGGGACACTGAAGGCGCTAAAAGTTTGTTAGAGAAACACTATAGGCTTTTAAACATTCAGCAAAATTGCTGGTTCTGGAAAACTAATCCAAGCAATGCAAATCCTTAATGTGTACATTGTTTACCCACGCCTCAACAACTAGTTCAACTTGATGCATTTATAAGATGAAGAAGCAACCCTGACATCTCGTTCTAGCTGACCGCCTACCAGCGATCTTGTTATGTATTGTAAGGTGCGTGTGGCAGACAGCAGCTTAGCTCCAGCGTTAGGTGCTAAAGATATGAAAGAGTTGCCAGTAAGAGCAAATTGTTTTGATGCGTCGGCATTAGTGAAAGTGTTTTCTGATGAAGAAGCCTCCGAAATCATTAGAGAATTCTTTAATAATCATGCACCGACGCGTTACACGACAGCGTTCTGCTTTTATGAAGCCTTAAGTGTATTGAAAGTAAAATGGCTATATCGGAAAGAGATAGATGAAAACACCTATAGAGAAAGTGCCTTTCGCTTAACCGCTTGGTACGCTCGGACGCTGACCTCGACTAAAGATATTGATTTCTATGATCCGAATGTCTTTCACCGGGTTCGCGCATTAGCTGAGAAATATGTAATTGACCTTTCAGATGCGTTCCAGATTGAGAGTGTGAAAAGCGGCTATTTTGCGCATTTTGTAGATGAGTCAAGTACCTTGCTCGTGACGGCAGATAAAAGACTATCTGAAGTTGCTAGAGAAGAAGGAATAAAGGTGTGGTATTTCCTAACAGACCCTATTCCTAATTAATGGCCAAAGAGATAAAGGAGTTAAATTCTTCCAAGTATGTCGCACGGAACAGCTCGTTCAACCGGACGCGCAATTGGCGAACCTTTCATCGAGAACTTGTGTGATTGTAGCGGATAATGCGAGCGTTCGAACCATTATCTTTTGCGAAAGGTATAGTATGAAAACTTGATACAGAATCCATTTTACCCAAGATCAAGTTGTTCAGCATGCGGGGATGGACTTAACCTTACAGTTTGCTGATTGCCAGTTACGCGCGAATGTCCCGGCAAGGTTGGTGCTATTTCGTTCTCGAAAATTGAAACCACTTCTTTTCGTTAAAGAGCCATGCCCAAACCTAGAGCCTCTCGCACCGTTAACCCTCTTCATTTCGAAGATCTAGAACCGCACCGGTTCGAGGACCTCATCCGCCAGCTGGCTTACGGCTTCCGCACGTGGACTCGTCTCGAGGCGACTGGACGGTTAGGAGGGGACGAAGGTACAGACATCCGCGGCCTCGAACTCGTGACTGGAGGCATTACGTCGCTTGGAGAAGATCCGGACGATGGGACCGATGAATCCGCTCCCAGAGTCGTGCTCGACGAACGCGAGTGGCGCATCCAGTGCAAGAGGTATAAAACGATCGGCCCGAAACTGATGCGCCAGATTGTGGCCGAGGCCGTCCCGGATGCTGAGCACGTCCCTTACGGCCTGATCATCGCGGCGGCCTGTGACGTCTCAGCATCAACGATCGCAGCCTTTCACAATGCACGTATTAACTTGGGCGTGCCGGAAGGGCATCTGTGGACGAAAGCTCACCTCGAGGATCTGCTGTTTTTACCCCAGAATGATCATCTCCTCTTCGCCTATTTCGGCCTCTCACTAGGGACCCGCCGGCATTCTGAGCTACAAAAAGTCCGTGCGGTGATTGCCACCAAACGTAAGCTGTTGCGCGCCTTCGAACTTGATGATTTGCGGAACTCGATGTTTCAGGAAGTTATAGTCCGCGACGTGTTGGACACTACCTATCCGAAAGTTCATTATTATGGCACTAAACACATCTTTGACGTTCCGCCCTGGCTCATCGGGACAGTATTACAGCCTTACGAGTTCGGGCTGATGGTCTCTCGGTACACATTCAAAGGCTGGGTTAAAAAAGACGGGACGTGGGACGTTGTTAGGGATTCGGCCTGGCTCACAAGTAATCTTAGATTTGATTTTTACGACCGCCTTTTGTACGGGGACAAGGAGAGTGATCTCACTCGGCGACTTGATGTGGTATATAACGAGCACGTCCCCGCCGAGGAGAAGGCTGACATCAGCATGTTATGGTCACTCCCCTACGAAGCGATTCTTGAGGTTGATCCGATAGGCGATAATCTATATGAGGCGCCACACTTGTTCTGCTTATACGCGGGTGAAGGAGGGCCTTTCGGGAATGTATATTTTTATAGCTCTGGCAGGCATGGCGAAAGCTACCTCACTGATGATAAGCAGGCTCCGTTATTTAAACACCTCTTCTCTGCTCACCTGAGTGCAGCCGAACGTCGGAAAGTACGGCATCTGGTTAAGGTCTTCGAAAGCTAAGGTATGTATGCCTCGGTTTGGTCTATCAATTCTATGTTCACATCAACCTAACTATTGACACTCACTCCGCACCCTTATATCTTCCCTTTGCTTTACTACTGCCCGACTTTAGCTAGCCTCACTTTCTGACATAAACTTTAATTGGCGAGTCATGGTTATATACTGATAAACCACAGCCGCCCTTCGTAAATCTCAACTCACCTAATTATCAAGATGAAAAGCACCGCCATTGACGACCGCAAAAAGGCTAAAGCGCTGGCCCTTCGTGAAGGCGAAAAGATTGAACTGGAAAAGCACAGGCTCGATCTAGAGCATGAGAAGATAATTATAGAGCGCGACAAAATTGCTCTTGAGCAGAGTAAGCTGGCTCTCGAACAGAAGAAGCTGGCCGTCTCTCTTTATGTAGAGGATTTTAAGGCTCGTTGGCAGGAATTATTAAATTTCGAGAATGAAAACAACCGTTGGATTACGTTGTATGTTACAGCACTTCTCTTGGTCATAAGCTGGATACTCAATAACAGTGGAAAGTATAACGGTATAGCCGGGCTATACGGTGAGGCCGACAATGCCTATTTCATTATGGCCATTGCCGTCATTAACGCGCTGTACACTTTCTCTATGGCTATCAAGGGCTACCAGATACAACAGATCGCGCAATATCAATACAAATTCCTGGCAGGGAAAATATGGGATACGGCGCAGGTGCCCTTTAATGATTGGGAGCGTTTCCGGCGGGAGGAATTTGCAGAGAAGAGAGGCCCGGAACCGATTAGAAGGATTTATTATGTTCTAATCAGTGGTCTGCCAACAATTGTATCCTACACAATCCTAGCTCTCTATTGGTATTTCGAGTGGTCAAGACAGGCTGGCTATCGTCATTGGGGAAGCTATCGTAACTGGTTCTGGCTCGGTGCACTTATCATAGTAACGCTTAGCCTGATCTTTTCGGTGAGGACTGCCAAGGTCAATAAGAAATGGGACATGATTTTAAGTGAGCGTCAAGCTGCTGAAGAGAGCGATAATAATGCTCAAAAAATATAATGATGAGCGAAATTGAGATTTACAACACCATTAGAAGCGAAATTATGATCAACCACGTGTTGATGCATGTAACTACTTTGGTGGTGGTGGTTCTTCTATTAGGCGGCATCTGGCTAGTTGAGTCACGCGTATCGATGTTGAGCGTCGTGTTACCGTTACTATCTCTGGCATGGGCGGCAGCAATAGTGAGGTTTGATTTCTTCATTCATCGCCAGGCGGCATATCTACGTGTCGTTGAAAACCGCCTACAGGAATCAGGCACCTCTATTCCGCTGTGGGAAACTTGGAAGCTTTCTCTCCGCTCGACTAGCATCGTCGTTCCCGTCTCTGACCTTATCGCTATGCTTGTGATACTCGTGCCGACGATTTACTTACTTTTCGGCCCAGCGCAAGAGTTCTTTGGTGCAAAGCAGTGGCGGGGTGGGAAGGCATTCGCACGGAGCATTCTTATCATTCTGGGATTATTGATCGGCTGCTTGCCTTTCATCCCTAAGATAGCCCAACAGTAATGCAGTTAGAACCCGTCAGGATGTTTAGTGCCCGGCTCTGATTGGCTTATCACTAATCTAACCTGAAGGATTTTGAGCAGCCGGGGAGGCAGACCGTCAACGAATAATGTTGTGAAGAAATTTGGTAAGAGGTAGTTCGATTCAAGACAGCATTAGTGTGTGTAAATGGAAAAATCTGATGATAAGTTCATTGCTGAGTTCGTTGCCGAACTGGACAATAATTTTAAAGAGCTAACCCAAATGGCTCAAATATTGGGACATGATTGCCACGACCAATATCTGATAATTCAAAGCAATTCCAATCAAATGTATCGGAGGGCGTATGTGAGATCTGTGTTCGCATTTATTGAGGGCATTCTTCACCGTATGAAGCGTACGGCGCTTCATTTAGGGAACACCCTTGGAACATTGTCAATAGCAGAAATTATTTTGATTGATGGAGAATCCTTCGATATTGATGATAAGGGTGAAGTTACTTCCAGACCCTTCTTTATCAAGTTTCTAAACAATATCAAATTCAGTTTCAGAGTATATTCCAAGATCGTTGGTTCATCTTTTAAACTCGATCTTGGTGGGAATGGCTGGCGGATGTTGCAGGAAGCCGTGAAAGTCCGAGATCGATTGATGCACCCGAAAGCGACTACCGATTTGGATGTTACAGATGCAGAAGTTGAAGCGACTAAAATAGCTTTCGACTGGGTTTTTGTTAACTATGGGTTATGCAGTAATTATGTTCAAAGGGCTAATCGCATTAAAACACCTCATAAGCCAGAAGAGATTGCAGCCTTAGATATGAAGATTAAGAAGTTAGAGTCAATGCTTAAAAACATCGAAGGTACAAAATTGAAGAAATCTTTAACGAAGGTAAAATTGAAAACAGCGTCCACGAAGACCAGCAAGAAAAGCGGGAAGAAGTAAGGGGTAATCAGTATGGTAAATCAAGAGGATATTCTTAAATAAATAAACAAGTCCGACTCATTGACCCTGACACCTCGATAGCAATCTTTTCGTCATCCTTCCTTGGATTTAAATTGAAGGCGATTCGACTCGGCGCGGGTTAACTCTGGCGTTAATCCGCCTGACGTTCCACCCTGAAGCAGAGCGGAAGTCTCCGCCCGTGGTTCATGCCGCAATCAAGGGGTGGTGTAACAAGCAGCCCTAGCTGACCGCCATTCAGCGGACTTATTATCATCATAACAGCAGGCGGCAGGAGGTGTGTTTTAAATGAATAGACCAAGAAGACATCATATCCTTCCGGTATTTTATCTTGCTGGGTTTACAGATACCGGCACACGTAACGGACGCGTCTGCGTTTTTGATTATTTTCGCAACACTCGTTACCGCGCCAACCCGAATCAGGTCGCTAATGAACGAGAGTTTTATCGTATTTATGAACGTGGCTATGACCCTTATGTAGTTGAGCGTAACCTTGCACAGTTTGAGAAAGAATGTGCTCCTGTGCTGTATCGTGTGATTGAGACCGGAATATTTAATGGAGCAGAAGAATTAGGAGCGATACTCTCTTTAGTAGCGCTACTTCACGCGCGAGGTCGCGTTGCTCGCGAAAGGCTTTCCATATCAATCCAGCAAACAATGACGGAGAAGATAAAAGCTGGAGAGGTTACACGCGAGCAATGGGAAATGATGGTTGCTGCGGAAATTCGCGCAGGTGTTGATCCATCAACTCTCCCGCCATTTGAAGAGTTGAAAGGATTGGTTGAGCGAGGTGAATGGAAGCCGAAAGCTCCTGAAGTGCTCAAAGTGGGTCTAATACCTGAAATGCAACAGATGATCTTTGATGCCATCGTGGATCGTACCTGGTCGCTAGCACGCACAACTCTTACCAGTGGGGGCTTCATCTGTTCAGACACCCCTTTATCGTGGTCTGATCTACCTCCTTGGCATCCCGATGCATCAAAGTCGAGACTTGATGATCCAAACATAGTGGTGACTTTTCCGCTTAGTAAGGACTTAGCGCTTATCACGCGAGACGATGGTCGGGTAGGAACATACCAAGCCATTGATGAGGTTGTTGCGTGGGTTAATTCACGCACGCACCTTTTCTCACTTGGCACATTGTATTCTGCTAGTGAAGACTTTCTGCTACTCCGTGAAAAGAATGAAATCGGTCATAGTTCTGATTATTTCTCTTATGTTGAGCATGCTCGGAATGAAGGGATTGAGAATCCATGATGCTCGACTCAGCTACTCAACAGAAATGAAGCAATACCTTAATCGCTAATTGAATTCGAGTGTTACGGCCGCATAACAACCGCTTGCATCTGACCGCCCGGTAGCGTGGCTCTCAAGATATCTTTGAGGGCGCAAGTTGGATGCTGTTCGCGGATGGTAGGTTAAGCAGAGCATTAGGCGTCTATAAGGTAATTTTGCACATGGATATACCTAATCACTATGCAGATGTTCATCACGGATTCTGGGCCTATGCGGATGGCGGTCTCCCGTCATCCGTCAGTACGACTTTACCTGCCACATATGATCGGTTTCTTGAGAGCGTGCATTTTGCCGAGCTGGCAGTGTCAATACTGCCTGACCTTGCTCTGATAGATCGGATTAATTGGTACACAAGTGCTCATATGGCCGCCTACATATCTATATTTGATGCGGCACGCCATGATCTATCAACGCTTCATGGGCACATTACTTTTGAGGACACAGCTGTGTATAAAGAGATGGGGGCAACCCCAAATTCTTCTGATCCTCATTATAATGACCCTCTTTATGCAAACCTTTTATACCGGTCTATTAGAAATCTTCGGGTGCATTACTCCGTTCCTATAGTTGTCCTTGAGTGCCGCAGAATTACTTCAGACCGCCCGCACTGGTATATGCATCTCATCGAACCTTCAACATATAGGCTCCTTCGGCGATCTCCCCTGACAGACGACCAATTAAACGCGTACAATGCTTATCTTCAAAAGGAAACAATAATTGATGTTTTCGGTAGGATGCTGAGCATCATTCGAGGAAGTATTTTAGAAACAGCAAATCTAGCTGCGGGGGACACTTAACAATTGCATGTACCCGACCACGAATAATACGGCTCTCCTCCGCGAGGTGTGAGTCGCCGCAGTGGAGGTAAGACGCTGCTGACGCTAACACCTCAATCCACCTACATCGCGCTCCTCGTCGTGCAGGCTCTGCACCTGCTGCACCACCGAGTAGCCAAGCGGCATATCAGTTTTGCAGAGGTGGTGTCAGCCATTGTGCTCTGCATCCCGCCTTGGGCACCGCTCCCGGCCTTACTACTGATAGGCATGCACCTCGTCCTGATTGTCGTGCAGGTTATTGGCAGCCTTTGGATCAAGAAGCTCTCGCCGAACTGGTCAAGGTGAAAACGCGGGCGGGTGATTAGCTGGAGGATGGGGAAGAGCAGGCTGACAACGGTTCTTTAATCAAATGCACCGGGACTGTCGACACATAGATACAAACTAATACCTTTTACCTCTCAGCCATTCAATTATTTCAATTCCAAGGTGATGGGCATGAGGATGTAAATGTGGCACGGAGCTAACGTGACATAATATCACCATACCAGCATCTGGATTGATGGCTTGCCTGTAGACCTGAACTTGACCAACAGCCTTATAAAAGTTGGAATGTGTTAAAACCCCCTTCAACTCATAAATTTTCTCTGCTGTAACTACATCTGCAATACCGGCTTTGCATCGCACCTGCCTTTTACATGAAACTGTTTTTGACTTGAGGTACTTTAAAAACTCATCTTCTAGTTCTTGCTCTCCAAAATACTTAGACAAACTTGGTATGCTATGTATGTGAAACTTCGCAGCAATGGGTCTCCTCCAAATACGATCTTGTGCTGGACAAGTAATAGAATGAAAAACCCACTCTCCAAAATCAGGGTCATAGTCAAGAAACGGAATCCACCCTCTTTCAATACAGTAGCGAGAAACGTCTCGAACTAAAGTTGGATCATTGAATCCGCCATATTCTTCAAACAAAAACATCGGGGATACTTTGCCATTACAAGTTATTACATCAATCATTGGCCTCGGCGTGCGCGCATGGCCACCTTCATAAGCCTTATCACTCACCCTCTCGCCCTCCTAAATTATTGAGGTTTAATAAAATTTAGAGCACCTTAATAGGATAATGTTTTTTCTATTGATTTCGCCAAAAGGGCTTTTCACTATTGCTCTGCTTCTAAGGCTCCCGATGAGGCATCATACCGACAAACGTAATATGACCACTTACCGGAGCCGCCATTGAATCAATTTCCGTTTTGCTCATTGTTCTCACAAGCCCAAAGCAGAGTATGTCCGCGTCAGGGAAACTCTCCTGGAGTCTCGGCACCATCCCAAGAAACGTAGAGCCTCGCGTAACTACATCGTCCACTAACAGAATCCTCTCAGGCTGGAACAACAGTGGTGTCTTGTCGTCAACTTCCACAGAATTATAGTGGTCTATCGGGCCCGGCCTGTTACCCCTTGCCGTGGCCGACTTCTGAATCGCAACCGTGCGCCTCAGGCACGGCAAAATATGGCCTCCCAGCTTTCGGTTCTTTAACTCTTCACAAATACGGTGACTTGGCCACACACCCCCGACTACTATCGGTGCACTTCGAGGGACCGGAACCAGGAATGTACTCGGAGAAAACCAGTCTCTATGCTCTTCTAATTTCGTTAGGTTTTGTTCGAGCCTTTCAATGGCGTAGGGGATTATTTGCTTCTGAGCATAAAACCCATCGACTTTTATTTGAAGGACTACCGCCTTAGATATCAGAGACGTGTTGGACGCTCCCTGAGGGGCATACTGGAGGAAGGAAACAAAGGGAATGTTAGAAGGGATACCCGGCATCAACTAAGGCAGACTGGTGACTTGGAATTGATTCTAAAAGACTATCGAATGATTCATCAGAAAGTAGTTGCGCTCCATAACTAAGAAACTTTGATGACCAGGATGATTCGGACGGGTCATGAGCCGATTGAAGAATATATAAAGGTCGGGCAAGCCTGAGCGCTTCCCATCCCTGATGAATTGTGCCGCTCTTGTTATTCGCCTCTACGATTATTGTTGCGTCAGAGATTAAGGCCATGAGCCTGTTTCTCAGAGGAAAGTTCTTCTTAAGAACTGGATATCCGATGGGGAATTGGGTTACCAGGAGATGCGATTCACCGATAAGCTCCTGGAGTTCACGATTTTCTGCAGGGTACGCCTCGTTAATCGGTGTCCCTAACACTGCAATCGTTCGCCCGCCGGTTTCAATCGCTGTTCGATGAGCGACTGTATCAATGCCCTTTGCCAGGCCGCTTACAACTGTTATCTCATTTTCAACCAGTAATCGCGCGAGACGACGTGCCCTTGCATAGCCCTGCGGAGAGGCGGAGCGCGAACCGATAATAGATACACGACCACCCTCTGAGAGCAAGGATGCGTCGCCTTTCAAGGTAATACCTTTGGGGGCGAATTTCTTCTCCGCCTGGTTAAGCGGACGGAAGGAATCTTGAATCTGAATTGATTCTATGACGGCTCCCATTTTTGAGTGGTATCCAATTTGTGAAACGCTCGGCTTAAAAAGCATAAACCTACTTGCCCTAAAAGTCCATGCTTTGCCCCAAAACTCTCAATAATACCTGCGGTCAACCAGTAAAAATTGCCGGGCAGGATGCTATCCTCGGGCGAAGCTCTCCCAGTGAGTGGTGCCCGGTAGTTCAGCGAGAGGGGTGCGTGGGCCCAGCCCTTACAAGCCAGCATGGCAGCCGTTGACGTGAGCGCTTTCAAGTAAGGCTTTTGGCGGGAGCAGGGGACAAGATATACCGGCCACTCGGCAGGGTTTGAAACTTCAACTGATTATGGGCAGACAGGGCAGAATTAAATTGGCGATTATGTATTTTGCAAACCAGTCCTGCGGCTGATAGCCTTTCCCCTTCAATCGCCGAACGTGGGAGGGTTCAATATAGCTACAACCTATTTGCTGACGGTCGCATGGATGTGGGCGATTGCAACCATCTCACCGGGGCCGAATTTCCTGACCATCGCTCAAATCGCGGCGTCGAAATCCCGGTCGGCGGCCATCGCTGCCGTGTGTGGGACAGGGTTGGCTACCGTCATTTGGGGTGTCTGCGGCGTGGCGGGCGTCCAAGCTCTCTTTCTAGCTACACCGTGGGCTTATCTCGCGTTGAAAATCGGAGGGGCTGCCTACCTCGTTTACAACGGTGGCCGCATGCTCGTCCGGTCATTTAAGCGAACCAACATCATCAGCGATCCGTCCGACGGGTTGAGGCAGATGTCCAAGAGTAAGGCTTATGCGCTCGGACTGGCGACTGGCCTCGCCAATCCGCGTCCAGCACTGTCTGTGGCGAGCGTCTTTGCCGTCGCCTTGCCGGGGCAGCCTAGCCACGGTATCGCAGCCGCCGCAGTCGCCACTATGGTCGCCGTCTCACTTGACTGGTACTTTCTCGTCGCCTACCTGTTCACGACCGATGTGATGGTGCGCGGCTACCGCCGGCTCGGTCACTGGATTGACAGGCTCGCTGGCGGCATGCTCGTCCTATTGGGCGTCAAACTGGTGGCGGAAAGCAATTAGACTGAATCCATCAGGTTTGCAAAATACATAACCGCCGACAAATTAGTTTGGAATTTTGACTAAATCGATTAAAGTCAGATTCCATCTGAAAGGAGACTCTAAAATGAGTGACGATTCAAAGACAGGCAGCAATCCCCAGCGCGAACAGGCGCAAGAGCGTCATCAAAATCAGGACATAACTAAGGGCGACCAATTCGTCGCAGATGAACACGATGGCAGTCAAATTACAATCAACCAAGCAGACGATCCAAAATATCCGGAAGGTTCACAGTATATTTCCAGGGAGAGTTCGGAGGGGGAGAAAGACCCGACTATGATTGTTGGGCCGGAGGGGGACATTCTCAACGAGGCAGGCGGTGACGACGGCGGCGATGGTGGCGACGGTGATAGCGACGGCGGCAGTGATGGCAGCGACGGTGGTGATGGCGGCGATGGTGGTAACGGTGGCGGAGATGGCGGCGGCGACGGTGGTGAATAAGAAAAAACTCGGAATTATTAAAGGCGGATCGGGACTGACCTGATCCGCCCCTACTGCGTTTCACGTCGTCTGAGGAGAGGCGGAAAGCAAGTAGACTGAATCCGTCAGGTTTGCAAAATACATAACCGCCATTAAATTGATTGACGACATAGAGTACTTGGTAGAGAGATTAAAAACGTCTGCCGCTGGGAGTTTAGGGCTTGATATTCCCTTCAGTGGGGAGGCCTGCAAACAGAGCATGGATCGTAAGACTGCCTGGCCTCCTTCAAAGAGACCGGTATCCGGCTGCGGCGCAGGTATTGACAACTCGATCGGTGATATTTCGCCCCGGTGCGGGTGACGTAGACAGTCTCTTCTTCCGGCTCTGCCGTTCCGGTCGGCTGCCCTTCCGCTCGCCTCCTCGTCACTGGGCTGGGTGCCGGTACTGAGACGCCATCCACTGACTGCCCCCCATCTTCGACCGCCGCCCGCTTCCCACGTCTAAAGTCCCAAGGCGGGATAGGGGCGGCGTCAGCCCATAGACCGCGCCTCGCCGACCGTGCCTCCGTCTCTGCGTCGGCATAGAGTCGCCTGTCTGTTGGCGACTGGTCGCCCTGGTAATGCTTGTAGTGCCAGGCCAGCCCCACCTTGATCTGCTCAAGATTCACATCGCGTCCGCCGACGACCACCTTGCCTAAAGTGCGACCGTATTGGTCTGTCTTCTCGTACTCGACGACGACTTGCTTGTTGAAGACGAGGTCGCTGAGGTTGTGTTTCGAATCTTGGCCGAACGCCTGTCGGCTCTCCGGGGCATCAATCCCTTGCAGGCGGACACGGGTCTGCCTGTTGCCTGCGCCGAGGATTGTCATCGTGTCGCCATCGGCCACACCCACGACCTTTCCCTCAAGGGTTTGCGTGGCAGGAGTCCTCTCTGTCGCGGCTATTAGCTGGGGGGCTTGCGCCGGAGCCGGTGAGACGATTATTTGGGAACTGGGAGTGCTCTGGGTACAGGCCGACAACACCACGATGGCATAGAGGATCAGACTCAGGGCGAGCTGTTGAGGTTTCACTGATCTACCGCTCATTTGGGCACACCTCCAAGTATGAAACTACGGGGATGTCTTCACGCCACCCAATGATCGCGGTAGAGCGTGGCGGTGGTCAAGGGAGGGTGGGGCGCAAGCATCCAGCGTCTTTCTGTTTCCTTAAGATAGGAATTTACCGAAGCAGTTGAAGACTTCTCCCAGTGCGATTCAGGTTGAAGCGGCGCACCGGATAAGCCATAATTCAATCGCCTCACGGCCAACTCTTTTTCCGGCAACGGCTCCACCAAGCCAAGTCACTAAAGCTTAAAAATTTTACCCTGGTGTTTTATGACAACACGGATAGAATCGGCGGAGAAGCCTGACTCACACGTCTCATCGCCACAGGAACTCGCCTGCGAACTAAATAACATCCTGAGTTTCCCGCAAGAGCAGAAACTTCTGCGCGTCAGTGGCATCTTTCGTGATAAGAAACGGGACAAGATCTACGGTGGGTTTACATACGATGCGCTACTCGACATGACAACCCAACAGTCGCTGACCTTGATTATGCCGGTCAAGATCAAGGAGAGTCTCCGGGACGGACGCGCCTATGTTTTTCGCGGCTACCTCCAACGCAAAATCTCGGGCGGCGAGATGATGAACATCGAAGTAGCGTTCCGGGTGTCGGGCGTCGAGGACTTGGATCTCCCATCATTCGAGGAAGCACTCATCAGGCGCAGCGACGTCTTCCACGCCAAGTGCTCGCGAGGGTTCAAGCGAGTCGAGAGTATTATCCTTGACAGGCTGCGCGCCGGCCACGCCGTCCGAATAACGCTCGTACACGGAATTGATGCCGTAGTCGATAAAGACGTGGAGGCCGGTTTTGCCGGCCTTCCCAGCTGCTACGAGGTTACGTGGAAGGGAGTCAGACTCCGCGACGGCTTGGCCGTCATCACCGCACTGAAGGAGCTTGATGCGGAGGGGCACAGTGACATCATTGGCATCATCCGCGGAGGCGGCGACCTGGAGATCTTCAACGACGTACATGTCGCGCACACCGCCGCCGAGTTGAACACGCCGTTCATTGCCGCCATCGGCCATGTAGTAGACCGCCACCTCTGCGCCCAGGTCGCGGACAAAGATTTCGGGACTCCGACGGCGCTTGGCGTCTTTCTGGAAAAGCAGGTGGAACAGGCTGAGAACGAGTTCGCGCGCGAGCGGGGGCTGTCGAAACGCAGCCGTGCGCTGGAAGCAAAGGAAGCTGAGTTATCCAGTAAAAGCGCCGAACTCTCCCAGAGAGAAAGTAAGCTTGTTGAACAGCTCACGAAGGAACGACAGCCGGCTCAGTCTGACCAGACCGTAATTCATCAACAGCCGGAGCCGCATCCGAACCGGCGCTCGAAATTAGTGTATCTTACCGCCGGGGTCTTGCTCGGCGTCGTCATCGGTATTCTTATCGTGAGAGGGGTCAATTGGTCAGGTGCAAGCCCCGTCACAGAGGCTAATCAGAACCAGCTGTTGCAGCCGACGCCCACGATGTCTAGCACTCCAACTGCTTCCCCGACAGGCGATACCCGGCGCAAGCGAAAAGCAACTTCCGGCCAATGATCAAGAACAGCGGCGACTCGCAGAAAAACTCGACATTGCCTACCACAACTTTACAAATCCCCGCTTGGTTGTCAGCCCGTCGAAGGCTAATGCTATGACGTATAAAGTGAAAAAGGTAGGAAGAAATGAATAATGAAAAAGAAAGCGCCAGCAGTTGACTTCAACGAAGAACGAAATGAGAGGCCACCTCATAACGCCTATGAATTCAAGTAAAGAAGTTGCAATTCCTGCTTGTTATTGTGGAGAAATATTTACGGACAATCAGAAGACGCAGATGCGGAGTAGTGTATGTAGAAATCTCCCTGTTAAGTATGAACACAAAGAAAATTTATATTGCATTTTTCATTATCCAAGTGAAAAGAAAGTAGCTGAATTTGACCTAGCATTTAATGAAAAGATTCAAAGAGGACATTATTTATTCTACGGAACATGGTTTCCGCAGAAAGTTGATTTCTCAGGACACACATTTAACGAGTGGGCAGAGTTTACGTGGGTTACGTTTAATCATGAAACTAGCTTTAATGATGCTACGTTTCTTGCTAGTTGTGATTTTGCATGTGCGAGGTTCAAATCAAAGACTTCTTTTTCCAAAACCATATTCTCAAGTAACAACGAAGATGAGCTGTCAACCAGATTTTATTCAGCAATCTTCGAGAACGGAGTGGATTTTAGTTCTGCAAAATTCAATAACAAAGCTGATTTCACTGACGCGAGGTTTCTGACTGGATATTCCCCATTGAAAGCAGTATCCCCCGCCTTTTTAATTTCCTCTTTCTCATTCGCAACATTTGCAGATGAAGCAAATTTTTCAGGAGTTGTTTTTGGAAACCCTGAGCATGAAGGGTCTTATGATACGTTCTTATTTAACGCAGCAATATTCGAGAAACTTGCTAATTTTCACGGAGCGGAATTCATACTCTCCACTAGCTTTTCGAATGCAACCTTCAAGAAAAGCGCCGACTTCAGAAATACTCGAATAAAATCTTCTTTAGGGTTTCAAGGAGCTTCATTTGAAGCGTTTGCTAAATTTTCGGGGAAAGACAATAAGCACGACTCGTGGCCTAGTGGCGGCTTGGATTTCACTTCTATAGATGTTGAGAAATCAGAAAAAATATCATTTCAAGTAATAGAGTTAAAGCCAGATGCCTTTATAGGAACAGATGTTCGAAAGTTCGATTTCACTGATATTAAGTGGAAGATCAAAAACTTTGCTTTCGACTGGTCGCGCTTCAAAGATATTATGTTTTGGAAGGAAGAAGCTAAAAGAAGGGAGTCTGGTTACGAGCGGTTGGAAGTTGTATATAGAAGATTAGCCACTAACGCTGAAGAGAGCGCACATTATAGGCATGCATCGAAATTCAGATTTACGGCTTTTGATATTCAAAGAATCAACCGATGGTATGGTCGTCTGCCTATTACTTTACTTTGGTGGTACAAGTGGACGAGTAGATACGGAGAAAATTGGGGGGTGGCTGCAATTGTCTTAGCGATTGTTTTAGCCACCTTCACTTTTCTCTATACGAAAGTTGACTTTTATGTTTGTCCTCCCGATAAACCTATTGCTCAAAGTAGTTCATTGGGCCTGTGTACAATTAAGACTTTGAATACTTATGAAGCATCTCGCCACAGTTTAGCCACAGCTACTTTTCAAAACGTGGAATACCGCAAACCTGTCACAGGTTGGGGAGAGGTGTTTATCTTATTAGAAAAAATCTTTGCTCCACTACAAGCTGCGCTTTTAGCTTTATCAATCCGTCGGAAGTTTATGCGTTAGAATAACTGAGGACAACTCATCCAACCCGCCCCTCTCTCCCTCGGCTCGAAACACCACGCGCGGCTGCGGATTCATCCATCGATTAAAAGACAAATGACAAACTATTCTTTGCATGAAATTAACCTTACAGAGCCGGAATTACTCTGGTTACAAGAAGTGTACGAGAGTTTTAAGGCTGGTGAAAAGGTTGATGTAAAAGCCCTGAAAGTAAAGTTACGAGGGCGGATTCCAACGGAGTTCGAGCCAAAGAAGATAGACGATCGACTCCTTCGTTTTGGACAACTCATTACACTCTATGGAATATGGCATGTAAACCGTCATACAAAATTACTTGATGAAGCTGATCAGGTTATCAGAGCTATAGGAAAGATAATCTCTGATGATACTAAAAGAGAAACCGTAACAGCTTTGGAGGTTTCTAATCAGACCGGGCTTGCTACCCAAAGAGTTGAGTTTCTTATTAGAGAGATTCGCCTATTCGGCTTTTTCTGGTCTGAATTAGTAAGTGCCTCAGAGGCGGGCTATAGCGAAGTCAAAGTTAACAACGAAGAAGTGTTTAATACATATTATCGATATGAAAACATTGAAAAGTTACTAAATACATGGAGTGAACGGCGTGAGCGTGATGCAGTAGCATATAGCTCTAATTTAATAGATACATCTGACAAAAACCTTGCCTCAAATGATGCTACTTTTTTACGTGCAAATGAACTGTATCTCAAGGTAAAGGGCTTGTTTGAAAATACAAATTTTTTAGATAAAACCGCCGCGAAGCTAATAATCGAATTAGCAGACGATGCTATCAAAGAATTTGGTAATACTAATCAAGATAAGAAAGTTGAATTACGAAGCATTAAGGAAAAGGCCGAAGAGGTCTTGCCGCCCAAGACAGTTAAGGAATTGAGAGAAAGGGCAGAAGGCATAGCCCTTGGAAGAGGTTATCCCAAAAACAAGTTAATACGGAACTGGATATATGCAATAATTATCATACTCATAATAATTTCAAGTTTAATTGCGCTAAAGGCGACATTCTTAGACAGTGGCAAAAAGGCTAAAGGCGGATCGGCATCAAGTACGGTTATGACCACTCCAATTGGTACGGTTGATGCTGACGTAACTTTATATGAAGAGAACCGGGAGTTTCCCGCAAGCCAGTATCCTCATGGACGCATAACACGCCCGCCTGCAACTACCTTGAAATATCTGTATGAACGAGTTGATGATAAGCTTCGTATTAAATATGAAATGCCTTATCTGACATGGCTTTCTGATGGTAGCCCTATTGAGCCACTCACCGAGTATGGCCGCCCGGAGTTGAAGTTCACATGGCAGTATCCAAAACTTGCCGTTAAAGTTGTTAACAATACAAATCGAACATTATTGCTTAGCGAGGCTACGATTGAAATCCTTGCCAGTGAAATTAATAAAGAGCCCGTATTAATTATCCAATCTGCTTGGCCAGAACGTCCTCCTTTAGGGACTTTTCATCTTGTTAATGAGGGATGGGGAGACGTAGTTAATGCAACTATTACTTATGAAGCGAGAGCTGAAAACGTAAACGAGTTTAATTTTAAAAAATCTAAAGGTGTCATAAATGTTGGGACATTTTCTGATGAAGCAGAAATAACTATCGTACCAAACATTCCGTTTAAGTATGACTGCTCGCACAATAGTCAATACCAATTGGTAGATGTCTCCGGTGTGATTAAATATGAAACTGAATATCATGAAAAGAGGGAAAACAAATTCAAAACTAAGGTAGTTATCGGTGTATGTAGAGAACTACAGGGTGCAATGGTGGAGAGTTCGGAATATGACGTAATGCTTGAAGCTGGGAAAGCGAATTACACTAGAAATATGCCTATCGCTCAGGAAGTAAAAGCTGGGGAAACTGATTACTTTATCTTTCAATTAGCCACTAACAAATCCGCACGCTTCGATCTAAGACTGTCACTACGAGAAGCCGGGGGCGTGAGATTGCCAAGCAAAAGCATACTAATTGATGTGTTTATACCCCGATATGCGGTAGAGTTTTTGCCAGCAATAAAATGACCGCAAGAAATTATCCCGAACGGCGCGGAATCCTACGAGGTGTCAACAAACATTTGCTCCGTCGTGGTTGTGCGCGGGGCCGCTCATCTTCGGCGCTCAACACCTCTCCCCTTGCAGCGTGAAGGCTGCCCAGTAGAAGGGTGCGTCGAAGCGCCGATCGCGCATCGTGGCCGTCTACGCCATTTGCAGCGCTTTGGCGGAGCAGAGTTTCTCTACTAACATCCCGTGGTAGAAGTGCTCATGAGTTCCGCCGTTGCCGCCTCATCCACCTTCCAAAGGCTCACCACATCTCGACTATACGGCTATTCCGAAGAGGCTCGGGACGGGGTCTCAATGTTTTGTTAGCAAGCGTTTTTAAACGTTAGGTCGTTTCAGTATGTCCTCACGTTTAGCTATTCCTTGAGATGTATGACGCTATTGCGACTTTCTAGCAGTCGTTTGTTGATGAGTTGTTTAAGTGTGTGTCTAGTTCTTTTCCCATCGATATGGGGAAATCTCTTTAATACTTCAGTCACTGTCAAAAGTTGATGGCCTTCAAATAGTGACAGAATCTCCACCTCAAAGTCAGAGAGTGAGTCTGCTATTTTCTCATCCGATTCTCTTGTAGCTTCTACTCTTTCTAGTACAGCCTCAATCCGGTTGTTAACTGTCTCCGAAACAGGTTTATCTAGGAATTTTTTTCCTTTTTGAGTGATAGTGCAGACATCCGAATTAGTACGATCATCACGGGTAATGACCACATAATCTTCTTCTGCTAATTTGTCTACATAGGACTTAACAAGGGCCTGAGCTAATCCCAGTGCATTACCGATTTCAACAGCATAGACAGTTCGGTGTTGCGGCTTGGCAAGAAAGGCAAGCATGCTTTTTGCTGTTTCGTCTGGTTCGTAATCTAAGTTAGAAGTTGACAAACGGGCGGGGCTATCAACCTTAGAATCTGACTCAATGAAATTGGGTAAGGGTATTGGTTTTGTTTCTTCTTGAGACTCTGTAGCCTTAAGTGGGCTTGAGATATTGATAGGTTGGGTAATGATGAATTTCAACTCGTATCCCCGGCCAGTGACCCATGCCTCACGCCTCAACTCGACAAATAGTCCCTCAGCAGTATATGCCTCAGGGTGGCCGGCTAAAATCGCCTCTTGCATTTTGGGCGATAATTCCTCACCCAACGCCTTACACGCTAATTCATTACAGTAGATCATGAGGGCGCGGTGCGCCGCCTCCGCTTTCTCCGGGTCATGCACATTGAGTACGAGTTTTAATCTATTGACCTCCTCTGCGCCCCCCTCGGCGTAATACGCGATGTTGTTAGATAGGGGCGAGTCCTGATCCAAATCCTTGTATGGGCTACAACAGAAAAAGTCGTCTTCGACGCCAGTGCTCTTATAGCCTCCCGTTTGCAGGCCACTGATGGTCGAGAGAAGTGAGCAGGCGACCTGGGGGTTATTCCAGTCGCGTTTAGTCGTCTTCCTGATTTCTTTTTTCTTATGACCTTCCGCATCCAAATTCAGTGGCCGACCGATATCATCTGACTCATAAAAACGTCCCTGTGCATCTCGGCGAACATATGAACTATCACTCTTAGTCGACTTTTGTTTCCTTTCTAAACTGCTCGCCATACTAGGGATTGTATTTTCTGACTCTTGAACACCCGCTGTTAAGGCAGCGCTGAACTCTTCAAATAGTTCCGACACGGACTGCTGACGTAGATACGGAGATTTATCGAGGGCTTTCTTAATCACAAAATCTAACTGTGAAGGTACATCGCGTTGGCGGGTAACTGAGGGAACTTCCGGCAGATCTAAGTTCGGGTGCATCTTTGCATTGATATAACTAGTACCGAATGGAATAACCCCAGTAATCAGATGATAAAGTGTCGCGCCTAAACTGTATATGTCGCTTCTGTGGCTTACCTTGCCAGCGAACTGCTCAGGCGCACAATATTGATGTGTGCCACGGAATTTAGTAACAGTAGTGCCGCTCTCCTTATTGATCACCCTAGACAGGCCGAAGTCTATAACTTTAATGAAGTCGTCGGATTTGGCGTCTCTGAGTAGCAATAAATTCGATGGTTTCAGGTCTAAATGAATAATCCCCTTCTGATGAGCGTATTCTACAGCGTCACAGATTTGTCCAAATAAGCTTGTGATTCGTTCTAGTGATAGTAACCCCCTGGCAATTTCGTCTTCAACAGAGTGTCCTTCAACCCACTCCATCACCATATATGAAAGGTCTTCATCCTTACCGCTGTCGTATATCCTGACAATGTGTGGATGATCCAAGCCTTGCGCGTGCTGAACCTCCCTCTCGAATAAGTCTGCATATTCAGGGCTTCTGGCTACGATGTGTGGCTGGAGGATTTTTACCGCGACAATATTACCATCAGCTAGGTTCAGCGCGCGGTACACTGCCCCCATCCCTCCACTCCCGGCAAACTCAATAAGCTCATACCTACTATCCAGTACCGTCCCACATATGCGGAACGGGTCTTTAGTCTTTGCCTTTGCTATGGCCTCTGGAGTTGGAACATCACGTTCGTGTTCTTCTTCATTGGCAGCCCCAAGAATATGGGAGATGAATGTTTCTACTTCTTCCATATCAACAGGCTTTGTAAAGTAGCGTATCGCGCCCAATCTGAGGCCTTCATCTTTAAACTCTTTTCCGTCATGTGCTGAAATGAATATGATCGGGATATGACGCGTCCTCTCATTGCGCTTAAGCTCCGCGCAAGCTTCGAAGCCGGTCATAACAGGCATAGAGATATCTAGGATGATGATGTCAGGAATAACTTCTAAGGCTTTCTCGACCGCCTCCCCGCCTTCTTTTGCGATGATGACGTGATAACCATCCATCTCCAACAGGCGCCCCATCAACTCGGCATTTTCCCTGAAATCCTCAGCAATAAGGATTGTTTTACGATCAATGACCGATACCGAAATGGGTGGTTCTGGCCTACTCAATTATTTTTCCTAATCCCTTCCCTTAGTGTTATCCATTAGCTCAGCCGGTTGATAAATTACCCACTAGCACCACCTATTAGCCAGCGTGAGATATGAAAAGGATATGAGCGGGCGGGGTAGGTGTCAACGGTTTGTTAGGGCTAGTGGGGAAACTAATACATATGAACTATTCCATTAGAAGTTGCTTAAGGTGGTTGTATTAGCGCCGAGTGCCCATGAGAAATCCTCAATCATCTTTTTCGTATCTGTGAAGCGCTCAAAGGGAACGGCAGCACACAGTGCGTTAAGCCAATTGTCTACTTCACGCCCAGACGATTCTAGATCTTCTACTGCGATTCCATAGATGTCTGCGCCGGTGAGTAGCACGGTATCGACCGAATCACGGTTACCCATTTTGGCTATGCTCGGGTGGTTGATGATGTCCCGCAGCTGGCGTCTTTATCGGCGGTTGGTAGTTCGTCTAATATGCGTCAGGCGGCTTTGAAGGGAGAAGGGGATTAGTAATGCGACGACGAAAAACAAAGGCTGAACGAGACCACGAATGGCGGGAAGCAGAAAGGCGTGTCTGGGAAGATTTTCGCCCCAAATTAGCCGCAGCTCAAAATCGTCTTGATGCTTTGAAGTTGGTAGCTGAAACAGTACCTCCTGATAGCCCTGGGCGCAGGTACTATATGAATCTTCATTTCTTCCTTCATAGTTTGACTCCTCCGGGCGGCTCTAATTACGCGGAGAAAGCCCTATACATTCAACTTGTTCAGAAGTTTGATGAGGCCGGAGAGCTTAAACCGGGGGCAAAGGATATTATTGAAAGGTCCTTACGACATGCAATGGAGGAACAGGGCGAGCGGTATGGTTAGCTCAGAGAAGCGTTATACGGCTTCGCTTGAGGAGAGTAAATGATGAGAAGATATTTCCGATCACTTACCTTGACTCTTACAGTGATGGTTATTACCTCGCTCGTATGTGCGGCTGGTACGTTTGCACAACGGAGGCGCGGCACTCAAAGTCCTCGACCGCAACCTCCTGTCAAAAAGGAGCGCACCACTCCCACACCCGCCCCGCCTACCGCAGCTCCTGCCCCCAAATGCACTTTAGATTTAGCCCAGTCACCGGAACTTCGTGGCTTCCGACTCGGCATGACTGTGGAGCAAGTATTAGCCCGTGTTCCGAATCTGCGAACGCAGCTCGCCGAGAGAAATAATGAAGATGGGTGGCATTATGCAGAGATGAATCGAGATGACTTGCCATCTGATGATCGAGAGTATTTCAATCGAGGTGCAGTCGAATTTGTAGATGGGCGTCTCTCATACATAGAAATAGGCTACACTCAAGTTTCCAGCAATCTCGAAGAGTTCACGAAGATGATAGCCAATAATTTCAACCTTCCCGATGCTTGGCGTCCGTCTCAAAGCATAAGCAGGCTTAACGTCCTCGAAATGCTAACGAAAGGGTGGAAGCCGCTCGAAAGTAAGACTTTAGATTGCAACGGGTTTCGCGTAAGTACAATGATTGAGGTTCAATATCTTGGCGGCTCCGGCCCGCTTTCAAATTACACATCTCCGCACGTTCAAATTGAGGATACGGTGGCAGCACAGCTTCTCGCTAAACGCAGAAAGGAACGAGACGAAAAGGAACGTGGCAAATTTAAGCCGTAACAAGCCATCATCTTCAGATGTATCGTTCCATCGGACGCGCCGTATAGAAAGGAGTTGACGTACATGATGGTACGAGGTCAGGGTAAATTGAAAGGGTACAGTGTGTATGTATACCCGGATGGATTATTGCCTAATACATACAAGATTGTGTTCGTTAAAGGCTTTCAGAATGTCAGAGATGGTGGGGGCGAGGTGGCTCCGGCACATCCGACAGCAATTATAGATGTGAGCAAAGAGCAACCAACAATCCGTTGGCGCATTGCACCCGACGATACTGAAAATATTAGCATTAAAGATTATGAAGAAGAGTGCATTAGGGCTGTTGAGGAGTATCGTAGTTCTAAGCAAGGCGAATGAGTTTATAGCGGGTGTAATTCCACGCCGCAGCATAATAACGGCATGCACACGACCGTTGACACGCTGCTTCTCATGTTCCTCCTAAGATGCGGGGCAGCGGGTGATGCCCAGTGTTGGGCGTATCAAATTTCTTTTTGTTAGGAGAAACTATATTGCGTTACCAATATAAATTGGATGATTTCACATTCATCATTCGCCCACATCCTAAAAAGAAAACTCGCTGGCTACTTATGATAAATCTACATGACCTTGGAACATATAAGTCACCTGCGGAGGCTGCTGAAGCTGCTTTCATGCAGAACACCGGATTTTCCGCTTGGGATTTCAAGGTCAATGTATTCGTGCCGCCAGACTTGAGAAAATGGGAAGAGATCAATCCCTAGTTCAGCAGATATCTGTTCGCGGCAATTGATCTGCGTCGATAAGCGAGGCTCGGATGTTTGTTCAGTTGTGTGCGCGGCGGGTATGCCGGGCATTGGGCGGTGTCACTCGCTTGCGAGGAACTAATGAATTCTGACTTGATTCTTCCGAGGTTGATTGAGGTCTCTTACGATGCGGCGGAGAAGTCTCGATTTCTCGCCTTTGACGCTACGACACTTCACCTGGAGCAGGCCGCGGAGGCAGGCACGGCGACTCTGCGAAGGAGTCTAAGTCTCCCAGGGGCCTGTGCGTACCTCACTGCGATGTGGGCGGCGATGCTGCGGGATGCCCTTAGCCTTCCTGCCTACTGTGTGGCGGGTGACCTATATGTTCGCGGACGAATGACATTTGGCAGTACCGACCCCAATGCAGCCCGGCACTTCAGTGAATCAACCGATGCGTGGGATGGTCATTGCTGGCTGGCTCTCGGACGCTATGTTGGCGACATCTCGGTCTTCCGTACTGCGTATGCTCAGCCACAAGGCAGCAATCTGCGACAGGCCGTGCTGGATGAGTTCGGTCCCGGTCGGGGCCTCTTCCTCATGCCTTGGGCCGATGCCCTAACAACTGGTTTCGATTACCGACCCAAATATGTAGTGCGCGAAGCGGAGATCACTGCTCTCATTAATGGCGCGCGAGCGGCGGGAAAACTAAACGTTTGACACAATCATGAGACCGCCCAACAAGCGCATGCACGCGACCGCCGACACGATGGCTGTGATCTACATCAGCGGCGCGGGGTGGCGCGTGATGCGCGGCCTTAGATAGTTTCGAGAGTGATGTTCGAACTGGAGGGTGGATTATAGCTTAGAGGCAATTCTTGCAACAGAACCGCACCTAATCAGTATATCACGTGCAGTCAGTACTATTCACAAAACGTGCATTATCGGGATTTTCTTGTCTGTCTTCTTTGTCTTGTGGGTTGTCTTTTATCTTCATCAGCCGGTAAGGACGCCAGTGTTTCTTGATTACGCAGGACGGCACGCACTGTTAAATACGCAATAATCAAACCAAGACCTACGAAAGCAACGCCGACATGACCCGTGCTTAATTGTGCTCCAAAAATGTCGAGTTTGGTATCCGACTTGGCTTCATAGATAATTCCAGTTATCCCACCGCCAACACACACCAATGCTAAGAAACCGAAAATAAGAACGATCATCTTATGTAAGGGCATGGCTGCTTCCTGATGCGCGGCGCCTAAAACAATGTCACTCGGACGGCGTATATATTTTATAACAGAGATGATTAAAGCTGGGATAAAACTTGCGGCTAAAAGGAGGGCTATTGTTGTTTCACCGCCTTGATATATGTAATAAATGACCCAAAGTGGGCATAATATGCATATAGCAACAAAGAGGAAAAGTATTAACCTGACTTTAAGTAACTTGAACATATGTGCATACCTCAACGGGACATATGCTTCTTCCTGACCTTGCAACCAAGAGTTAAGCTTAGCTGACAGTATAGTGCGCCGATCTAAATCAAAAAAGAGTCTTTAAGGGAAGACGTGGAAAAATTGTAAGGTAGGAATGCCTTTTGTTTTGTGCTGCCGCCGTCTTACTCCGTTAAAGACGTCGAGTTGGATTAGTCACAGCCAATGACATATATGGGGCAAAACCCATTATGAATGATATATTAAGGTCAGTTAGTCCGGCCCAGATGAGGTGACACGGGGAGTGGGCAGCATTCGCTGATGAGGATAGCTCGATGATTACTCGTCACCTTCAGATGCCGTCGCCTGAGTCTTATTTGAAGGAGGCGCATGATGAATAATTTCAAGAAGACGATGTCCATCACCCTACTGATGTTCACTATCGTCGCACTCTCCGCAGGATGCAAGATGGTTCCTCCCGGGCTCAGGTCTAAAGGGACAAGGCAAGCTTTAACCAGCACAGCGGTAAGGGGCAAGCCTATTTTGGCTGAGGCCCTTGAGTCCAGAGTCGTCCAGCAACTTTCAGCCAAGGTTATTGAAACAGGCACATCAAGCCGACGCATAGCGTCCTCTGGATTGTCCCAGTCGGCACGACCCGGCAGCGCCGGAAGAGGCGGCGCCAACTTCGTGAGAGATCAGATGGTTGATAGGTATGTTGCAGTACCTGAAGATGTGACAAGCTACCGGATGGTGTCCAGAGGAGTGCTTAAGAGCTATCAGCCTCGTAACTTGAATACAGTGATCAGCACCATAGAGGCAGACACAGGCGAACCTTATCAGGCTACTGGGGCGAAGGATTTTTTATCTTATTTGGACGAGTCAACATCAGAATACATAATTATTATCGTCCATAATAAGCGAGGTGTGGTTTCCTTCCCAAACGGTGACGAGATGCCCCTCAAAGAGATGGCGCGCTTGATCAATGAGCGCAATAAGGAGGGTATATTTCTTTCATGCGAAGCCAAAAATTATTTACCTGATCACTTAGCCAGCACAGTTAAAACTACTTTCAACGATGCGTTAGCCATCAGCGAGAAACTCGCGGAAAAATTAAGGGGCGGATCGGGGCATGCAGGCCATATAGGGGAGAGTGCTGCATTTACAACTAGGGGACTGCAACTGCGTGTAGGGAGTCAATCACTCCCTAAGACCTATAACCTGGACAAGGGCAACGTCAGGAAGCAGATACAAGAGATCATCAATGCCGGTGAAAGAAAAGCTGAGGTTGAATATAAAGTTTTCCTTATAAATAAAGGAAGACCAGTCATAGCGACAGGAGCAGCAGTAAATACATATGGTGGCTATTACTACATTAAGCTTAGGAACAATGGCAAAACTCCTAAAATCTCCCCGCCCAAAATCCTGCCAACGCCCAGCAATTCAGTAATCGGAAGGATGTCGTCGACACAGTGGAGCACTTTGGCAGGTTTGAGCAGATAACGAGCATTGGGCTTCACCCACCTCCAAGCTTGGACACATAACGCAGCTTCTTCGTAAACTCATTGCAAACTGGATGACAGCAAATACCACCACGAATTTGGATGTTTGCTAAGCGCCAAAAACAGCGGGGTTAGAGCGGACCAAAATGTTGTTTCGTAACCCCTTCCCTCGGCCTTATTCTTCTGCTTGCATCCTACCTTACACTCGAGCGAGTTGGACATAGTTCCGACTTCGCGGATGCAGCCTTCAGTCTTGGGCGAAAGTCTCGTGAAATTTCATTTATAATTCGACCCCATGGGATATACCGACCAGACTCTTAAGAAACTGTTCGCCCTATCTGGTAATGTCTGCGCCTTCCCCGGGTGTAACGCGCCTATAATAGACACTGATACTGGTATAGTCGTGGGTGATATCTGCCATATTAAGGGTAGGAGCGAGAATGGCCCTCGTTATGATCCGACACAGTCGGAGGTGGAGCGGAATGGCTATGACAACTTACTTGTCATGTGCGTGCCTCATAATAGGATCGTAGATGATAAAAGGACGCGCCACTTATATCCGGTTGAAGTGCTTCAGGAGTACAAGCAAAATCACGAGGCGCAGTTTCACGGGAGTGTTATCGATAATGCTGCACTCGATGCGTTCGTGGACACATTCATAGTCGCTGGGTCAGTTATAACCACTCATAATCAGAGCGGCGGTCAAAACGCTAATACAATCACAAACATCTATACCCGCTCGTATCCTCCTGTCGTTCAGCCTACGCGGGTCATTATTAGTGCACTGCATCAACTGCCGCCTCCTCCAAGTGATTTTACCGGGCGCGACGCAGATATTACCGAACTAATTAACAAGATAGAACGAGGTGGCGTGACGATTTCGGGTTTGCAGGGGCTGGGAGGTATCGGGAAGACAGCGCTTGCGCTTAAGCTCGCCCAGCAACTTACTACTCATTACCCAGATGCTCAGTTCTATCTAGACCTTAGAGGGGCAAGTAAACAACCGCTTTCCGCCATTGATGCACTGTCTCACGTCGTCCGCTCTTATCATCCCACAGCTACGTTGCCTGACAAGGAAGCGGAGTTGCAAGGGCTATACCGAAGTGTGCTCCATGACCAATGTGCGCTCTTGCTAATGGATAACGCGCTCGATGCAGAACAGGTCGCGCCACTTATCCCACCAGTCGGCTGTGTTCTGCTAGTCACCTCTCGGCAACACTTTACACTCCCGGGACTATACTCCAAGAATCTAGGTACACTACCACCCGATGAAGCCTGCAAGCTGTTGGTACGCATTGCGCCGCGCATCGGAGAACAAGCGAGCGCAATCGCCAAGCTCTGTGGCTATCTCCCACTCGCGTTACGACTAGCCGCGAGCGCCACCAACCAACGTGTCGATCTCAGTGTAACTGAGTACGTACGGCGACTAACGGATACAAAACAGCGGCTTCAACTCGTTGAAGCATCCCTCAGCCTTAGTTATGACCTGCTAAACATAAACCTGCAACGGCAATGGCGAGCTCTCGCTGTGTTCCCGGATACCTTCGATGTTGAAGCAGCCGCTGCCTTGTGGCAAATTGAGCCGGACGCGACGCTCGACTCGCTCGGCGAGTTACTCAGGTTCAGCTTGTTGGATTGGGATGAGACTATATCCCGTTACAGCATGCATGATCTTGCACGGCTTTTTGCCGATTCTCGGCTAAGTAATGGCGAGAGGAATATGGCGCAGAGGCTTCACTCAAGACACTACGTAGGCGTGATCCAGAAGGCAAATACACTTTACAAAGAAGGCGGCGAGGCCGTGACTAGTGGCCTTCTTTTGTTTGATTCGGAATCACTAAATATCGAAGCCGGGCAATCGTGGGCTCAGTCAAACTCTAAAGAAGACGCCGAAGCGTTGCGGCTGTGTTCAGCGTATCCGAACGCCGCTCCGTCTTTACTAGACATGCGTTTTCATCCTCGTGAGCGCGCTCGCTGGTTTGAGGCGGGTTTTACCTCAGCGCAGAGATTAGGAGATCGTGCCGCGGAGTGTTGGCATCTGATTAATCTGGGTAGAGCTTATTATTTTTTAGACGGTCTGCCCGAACGTCCCACAAAAATGTACGAACGAGCCCTTGATATTGCCCGTGAGATCGGTGAGCGCGATGGCGAAGGACAAGCATTAGGCAATCTAGGAGTTATATACAGGGAATTGGGCAAGACCTCCCGTGCCATCGAAATTTTCGAGCAGAGACTCGAAATTGCCAGAGAACTCAATGACAAACGCGGCGAGGGAAATACGCTTGGGAACTTAGGCCGTGCCTATTGGACATTGGGCGAGCCGTTAAAAACCATTGAGTTCTGTAAACAGCAACTGGAAATTGCTAGAGAAATTGGTGACCGTAGCAATGAGGCTCGCGCCTTGGGCAATCTCGGTCAAGCCCATCTTGTTTTACGTGAGCAACCTCTAGCTATCGAGTTCTTCGAGCAGTCACTAAATATTCAAAAGGAGTTGGGTAACCTTCGGGGGCAAGGGGGCGCGTTAGGAGATATGGGCAGGGCGTATGAAGGCTTACGTGATTATCAACGCGCTATAGAGTGCTATGAACAATCCCTTTTTATACAACGCGAAGCAGGTTACCGCCGTGCTCAAGGGTATGCCTTAGCAAACTTAGGGCGAGCCTACTATCGGCTGGGTGATCTTGCACAAGCCATTGACTATCATCAACAGCATCTACTCATCGCCCGAGAAACCAATGATTTAGTAGCGGAGGGCCTAGCACTTTTCAACATAGGCTGCGCCCTCTACAAACTTGATAATCATAACCATGCTATAGAGCAGGCTGAAGCTTCTCTTAAAATATTTGAGCAGATTGAAGATCCACACGCAGAAAAAGTACGTAACAAGTTAGCTCAATGGCGCAAAAAGCCATAGCAAGTTATAAACCATAGAGGTAATAAGCGTGGCGGATGAAGGCGAAGACAAGGTTGTTGTGAGAGTTTTTATGTGAAGCGGGGAAAAAGACTACATTATTGATTAAGCAGCGCCTACCTCATATTAGTCATCTTCGATGTTGTCGATAATTTTAATCAATAAGCATTGGCAGTAGTCTTTAAGGCCACCCCTTTCCAAATCATGCTTCTGTTCCTGCACTGGGGGAAAAGATGAAATAACCAGATAGGGTCAGACCGCCGTTGCGGGGCAAGACCACTTATATTGACGTTTCTCTCACATCTTGTCCCAAAATGTAGCAGCTATTTTGAATTGTCGGGTCAAGTTTAGGTGTTTTTAAAACGGAGGACAGCCTTGGTTTCACTCGATTTTCCTGGATGGCTTGCCGCTTTTCTTCTCGTTGTAACGCTGAGCTCGGTCTTTGCCGACTCAGCATGCGCAGGCGATCTCCCCGGTGAAGAGGTGGCCTATCTGACACGACAGCAGCATGCACCAATCGCCGCAGGCGAGGCGGGCCCACGGGCCGTTGTCAAAGAATATTTTGAAGCATTGAGGAGCAAAGATTGGGCGCGATTCGGCAATATCCAAGTACAACGCTCCGTGGAGATGCCGAGAGGCAGCAACTCTCACGGCCCCCTTCTGAAGTACAACCACTCGCTAGAGATGATCAAGCAACTTCTCGACCCCTACAGGATTGACACGCTGAGTTTTACCATCGACGAGGTCGAGATTAAGGGTCGGCTGGCGACCGTCCGCGCAAAGCTCAGTATAAGGGTGCGCGAGGAGGAGACCGGAGCAGATGTCATAGCCTTCAACGGGCTTGAGAGAGTGCTGCGCTTGGACAATTACGACGCTGCGTGGAAGGTGACTCTTGATCAAGATGGTGACGGGCCTGTGGCGGAGCAGATCAAAAACGCTGGCCGGGCGCTGGAACGGCGGTTCTTATTCTGCCTGGAAAATCTTTCAGGGCTGCTTCGGGCAAAATCCGAATTGCGGAGTGAGGGCGTCGGCTTACTCGATGCTGAGAAATTCAAACAGGCTTTCGAGGTGTTTGAACTGGCGCATGAACTTGAACTCTATCTTAGCGAGCGTGCCGCCGCCTCGGCGCAAACTAGGGCGAAGCTGAGAGAGGCGGACGCAGCAGACGCCCGCACATCGGGCCGGCTAAAAGATTTGGCGCTGAACCTGATGTGGGCCGCGCAGGATTACGCCGAGTTGAAAGATTATGTAAAGGCGGAAGATTATTTCGCCGATAGCATAAAGCTATTCGAGGGGCTGGGGGACAGGATGAACCTGGCTCTAGCCTACATGGAGGCCGCCGCCGTCCAGATCGAACGGGGTATGTATCCTCAGGCGATCAGTTCCTACCAAAGCAGCATAGACTGGTATCTGTTAATCGCCGCCGAAATCAAGAGCGAGCGCACGCACGCCGTTAGCCAGATCAGTAACGCGGCGACCACCATCTCTCATCTCTACGCCGCTGAGGGGAAATATGATCGGGTAGATGAGTTCATCCTCAGACATTCAAAGAAGCTGGAGTCTTTGGGTGAGATCGATGAAGCACTGGGTCTGTTGTTTGTCATCCCGATGCTTGAGATGGCACGCGGTGAGAACGTTCGTGCCGCCGAAAACATAGAGAAATTGTTGCGCCGGATTGAGCAGGCCGGCGATGCGGCAGGAGACGCGCAGCAGCTTGCCGGCCGGATGAGGATGATGCTTGTCCTCGTCTATATAAACCAGGGCGGTTTCGCCCTGGCCGCACGCAACATAGAACAAATCAGACCACCGGACGTTGATTCGAACGTAGCTCTCGAGTGGAAGTCCTTGTTGCAGTTCATGGACGGGATGTTGTACGGAGCACAGGGTAATGAGGGAATGTTGGAATATCGAATGAGAAGCTCAATGCCGGAGATGATGAAATCCCTCTCCGACGGCATGGATGTCTCGTACACCCTCATGGCGTGGAGTCAGAACCGCCTCACAAAGAAAATCTTCTCGCCCGGCACCCGCATAGGCGATTTACCGCAGGATGAAATCGAACTGCTCGAACAGAGCCTTCTGTTAAGCGCAAGGCTGGCCGAGAGGTCGGGGGACATGACTCAGGCCGCGATCGTATACCAGTTGATTGGCACAATGTATGTCGATAAAACCCCCTCTCGGCGGGTCGAGCATTATTTGAAAGGGCTGTCGTTGCTGGAGGGGGCGCATCACCCCTGGGCAGATCGGCACAATGCGCGAATGGTAACAGAAAATCTTCTGGGTGGCCTCGCGGCCACATACAGCGAAATGGGCAAGCACGAAGACGCGATCAGAACTTTCAGGAGGATGTTATCGCAAGACAACCCCAGGTTGTTCAGAACGACGGATCAGATTATCAACCTCGTGATCGCTGAAGAATACAACTCATTGAAAAATTACGAAGAAGCCATCAGGTACGCCGCCGAGGCCGAGCGCATCGCCAGACGCGCTCACGACCGCGAGACACTGAGGAAAGCTTATATGCTTGCCGGCAATGCCCACCTCGCCCTCAATCAGCCCGAGGCTGCGCGGCAGAGTTACCTGTCCGCCGTCAAAGAGGTGGAGACCGCGCGCACCCTGATTACGGGAGGCGAGCCGAGCGCGGCACAATTCTTCGAGGACAAAATGGGTCCCTATCAGGCGTTGGCCGAGCTGCTTCTTTCACGCGGCGACGTGGAAGGCGCGCTGGAGTATGCAGAGCGCGGCAAGTCGAAAGTTCTTCTGGACGTGTTAAAGAAAGGGAGGAAGGACACGTCGCCCATGTTGAACGCCCGCGAGGTGGCTCAGAAGAATGCCATCAGGCGCAGGCTGATGCGGCTCAACCATGATGTCATACGTGCGCACACGTCCGGCGCGGACGACGCCGATTTAAAACTGCTGCGGGATCAGCGGGTCGAAGCGCGGCTCGATTATGAACTGTTTCGCGCCAAACTCTACGCGAAATATCCCGAATTGGTCGAGGCTCCCGACGACCGGGACAGTTTTAAGGCCGAAGATGCCTACTCTCTGCTGACCTCACCGGACGAAGCGGCAGTTGAGTTCATGGTCACGAAGGAGAAGACCTACCTATTTGTGCTGACGAGGGAAGGCAGGGGCGCTACTGGCTTCTCCGGCAAGGGTGCCGTGCGGGGAGTCGAGCGCAAGGTCTACGAGATTGACATAACGGAAGACGCGCTGCGCGGCCTGATCAACAATTTCCGAACCAGAATCTCGCACTCGGATGGTGTCGTCGGGCATAGGGCGCGCGAGTTGTACGACCTCCTACTCGGCCAAACGCGGGAGCAGCTTGTGGGGAAGAGGTCGCTAATCATCATACCTGACGGCGTTTTGTGGGGTTTATCCTTTCAAGCCTTAATGCCCGCGCAGGGTCGCTATCTGTTGGAGGATTACGCCATCAGCTATGCGCCCTCTCTAACGGCGCTCAGAGAAATGCGCAAAGTGAGGGAGGAGCGGCTTCAGGAAAGCGACATAGTCGTGGGCCGGAAAAGAAGACTCCCCGCACGTTCGACGTCCCGAGTTCCCACCCTTCTGGCCGTGGGCGACCCCACCACGTGCGGGGATGGTAAGCCGTGCGCCGAATCTCAACTCCTGGCAGAGACTTTCAAGCCGCTGCCGCGCTCCGCACGTCTGGCGGTTAAGTTACGCGCATTGTACGGTCATGGGAGGAGCCGCAGTCTCTCGGGCGCGGAGGCCGACGAAACGACAGTCAAGCGGGAAGTGCAGGGGCGTCAGGTGATTCACATCGGCACGCACGGCATACTCGATAACGACAACCCGATGTATTCTTTTCTGCTGTTGTCAACGGCTGGGCGGACAGGCCGAAACACTCGGGAGGGCAGCCTCAGCACCGGCGTGGAGGACGGATTCCTGGAGGCGTGGGAGTTGATGGAACTTCGTTTGAAGGCTGAGTTAATAGTGCTTTCAGCCTGCGACACGGCCCGCGGGAAGGTGAGAGGCGGCGAGGGGATGGTCGGCCTCTCATGGGCAGCCCTTATCGCCGGAGTTCCTACGGTTGTCGTCGGCCAGTGGGAGGTGGATGAGACCAGCACTAACGAGATGATGTACGACTTCCATAAGAGGTGGCTAGCTGGCAGAAAGACCGGGAAGGCATCCAGTGCCGCTGAGGCCTTGCAAGAAGGCGCACTCACTCTACTACGCAGCGGGCAATACAACCACCCGTACTATTGGGCAGGCTTCTCTGTGATTGGCGTTGGTAACTAGGAAGATCGGGACCCGTCCCAATGAGCCTGCCACCCGCAGCTAATAACGACCATTGACACCTGTAACGACAGCGGAATATAACGCCCCAAGAAAGATACTTCCGGAGCGATAGGTGCTTTAAATTTCTTCCTTCGGCCTACTCACTCATTGAAATCGCTAATCATGGCAGCCAGCCTGGCAGGTTTGCCAAATACGGTTAACAGTCTCGTTCCCGTCTGCTTAAACTGTCGTCGACCAACCTCAACCGGGCCGTCGTCTTCAGCGCCAGCCTCGCCGTGGCGAAGCTGATACTCACATACTTCTAGAATGCCGCTCTCAGCCGAGCCTGCCTGAACAGCGCGCATGATAGTTTCCGCACGCGGGTTAAAACCTCTGTTGGAGCGTATGAAAAAGATTCTCATTATATTCGTTGTCGCACTGATGGTAGGTACGTTTATGGCGCCAGCTCTGGCGGAGGTCGCAACGGCGAGGACTGACGCTACACTGTTGAGCCCGCCGGAGGGAAACGTGCGTTTACGGCGTGCCCGTAGTAATAGGAAGTTCACCGGAGACATGCTGCTCAACGCAGGCAACGTCAACGGTGACAACGGCTCTGTGGGCGCTGTGTTGCGAACACTGACACGAAGCCAGAGAAGTCCGGCTCAGAGCGTAACAGGTGGCGGAGAACCGGGGCATGCAGCCACAATCAGAGAGGACGAGGCAAAGTTGCGCGGCGTCGTAACCGAATATTTCGACGCGTTAAGAAAAAAAGATTGGCAACGCTTGGATGTTATCGGAGTACAACGGTATGGTGAGATGATGATTAGCGGCAGTGATTCTCATGGCCCGAGTCTGACATATAACACATCGTTAGAGTTGACCAAGCGACTTTTGGCTCCTTACATGATCCAAGCGCTGAGTTTCACCATCGATAAAGTGGAGATTAAAGGTCGACAGGCAATCGTCCGCGCCAAAATCAGTATGAAAGTGTGTGAGGCAGACACCGGAGTAACGGTCATAGACTTCGAGAACCTCGAAAGAGTGCTTCACCTGGACAAATATCCTTCCTCTTGGAAAGTAAACCTGGATGAAGAGTCTGATAGGCCTCTTGCGAATCAGATTAAAAAGGCCGGACATCCAGTCGAGCGGCAGTTCTTGCTCTGCCAGGAAAATCCATTAAACCTTCTATCTGCAAAGGCGGAGTTGAAGAGAGAGGGTATCAGGCTACTTGAGAGGGGGAGATTAGAACAAGCTTTTGCCGAGTTCGATCTAGCTCAGGAAATCGTTCTTCACCTTCGTGAGCGTGCATCCGTCTCGGCAAGGTTAAGATTGAAACGAAGGGAAGAAGACGCCTTGGCTGGCAGAACTCTGGGTCGGCAAAAGGATTTAGCGTTGAACCTGTTGTGGGCCGGGCAGGAGCAAGCCGAATTGAAAGAGTTCGGGAAGGCCGAAGAGTATTTCGTCGAGAGCATAAAGCTACTGGAGGGACTTGGGGACAGAGAGAATCTGGCTAAAGCGTACATGGAGACTGCTGCCGTCCAACTCGAACTTGGTAAATACCCGCAGGCGATTAGTTCATATGAACACAGTATAGATAAGTACATCTTAATCGCTGCCGTGCAGAAGGGCGAGAGCAGCTATGCAGCCAGCAAAGTGATTGAGGCAGTTATTGCTGTGGCTTTTTTGTATGCGGCTCAGGGTAAATACGATCAGGTCGAGGAGTTCATCCTCAGAAACTCAAAAAGGGTGGAAAACGTGGGATTAACCGGTGACGCCATAGGATTGCTATATATCATACCCTTGCTTGAGATGACTCGTGGAGAAGCGGTGCGAGCCGCCGAAAACATGGAGAAACTGTTGCTCAGACTGAACCAGGCCGGCTCTAAGATAGAAGACGGTAAAGAGATTGATGCGAGCCTCCGCCTGATGGCCGTTATGCTCTACAGCCTGCAAGGCAAATTTGTCGTTGCGGCACAGCACTTAGAAAAAATACGGACGGTAGAAATTAAGCAGGACGAGGCCGTCGCATGGAGTCACTTGCTACAGTTTATGGACGGCATGTTATACGGTGCATATGGCAACGAAGAACAGGTGCCATTTCGGATAAAACGTGTGTTGCCCGAAATGATGAACACAGGCCTAGGGGAGCATGACATACCGGACATCCTGATGATATGGAGTCTCGCTCACATATCCAAGACAATCTTTTCGCCTGGAGCGGATGAAGGCAGCTTGCCGCAGGAAGTGTTCAACTCAGCCCTCCAGAGCTTACAGTTCAGTGCAACCATGGCGGAGAAGGCAGGGAATATGATTCAGGCCGCGCGCGCCCATCAAATGATCGCGGGACTTTATACTAATCAGAATCACTTAAAAGAGATCGAGCATTATTTGAAGGGACTATCTTTCCTTGAAGGAACAGCCATTCCCTTCAAAGAGAAGTATTTTGCACAGCCTGTAGCCGACAACCTGTTACTCAATCTTGGCGGCACTTACATGGCTCTAGGTAATTACACAGATGCAATCGGTACTTACCAGAAGATACTGAGCCAGAATGGGCCCAGAGTGTTCAGAATCTATGAGCAGGGGATATACATGGGGATTGCGGAGTCATATTACTCATTAAAGGAATTCGACGAGGCCATAAAATACGCTCTCGAAGCCGTGCGCGTCGCCAGACTAAGCAATGATCGCGAGACAATGAAGGACGCATATCTGCTTACCGGCAATGCTTACCTCGCACTTGGCCGGCCGCAAGCAGCCCGCCAGAATTACCAGTCCGCCATTGACGAAGTAGAAGCTGCACGCTCTCAAATTGCCGGGAGCGAGCCGAGCGCGGCACAATTCTTCGAGGATAAGATTATCCCCTACCAGTCGATGACACGCCTGCTCATATTGCAAGGGGACATTGACGGGGCACTATCATATGTAGAGCGCAGTAAATCGAAAGTGCTTCTTGAAGTGTTAAAGAATGGGAGAAAGAACACGGCCTCGCTGATGACCCCACAGGAGCGCAAGCAGTGGCATGATCTCAGGCGGAGACTAATGCTGCTTAATAGTCAGGTTATACGCGCGCAGGCTTCTCCTGTGAGCGCTGCCGAAATGAGACTGCTGCGAAATCGCCGTGTCGAGGCGCGACTCGATTACGAGTTATTTCAAGCCAGGCTTTATGTGAAGCATCCAGAATTGATGGAGTCTCCCGATGCCGACCAGAGTTGGTTTAAGGTCGCAGACGCGGCCCGTCTTTTGGCCTCACCGGATGAAGCCGCACTTGAATTCATGGTCACGAAGAAGAAGACTTACCTGTTCGTGCTGACGAGGAAGGGGCATGCCAGCTCGGACCCCGGTACTCAAACCGCCAAGCCTGAGGTCGAGTGTAAGGTTTACGAGATAGGCATAGAAGATCATGAGTTACTAAACCTCATAAACAGTTTCCGGGTAAGAATCTCACATTCCGAAGGTGTCATCGGTCACCGAGCGCGTGAATTGTACGACCTGTTGCTCGGGCAAGCGCAAGAACAATTGGTGGGGAAGAAATCGCTGATCATCATACCCGACGGCGTTTTGTGGAACTTACCTTTTCAAGCGTTGATGCCAACAGACGCTCGCTACTTACTGGAAGATTTCGCGGTCAGCTACGCACCCTCTTTATCGGCTTTGAGGGAGATGCGGAAGGTAAGAGAAGAACGTATTCTACAAAATAAACCGGTCGCGGGGCGGCAAGGAGCGCCGCCAGCACGTTTCACAGTTCCTGCCCCGTCACTTTTAGCGATTGGTGACCCTGGTGGTTGCACGCCGACGAGCACGGGGTGCGACGACGGCCTTCCCCACTTAGCACGAACTTTCAAGCCACTGCCGGGGTCCGGGCGGTTGGCTAAAAGGTTGCGCCGCTTCTACGGACCGGGGAAGAGCCGGAGTTACTCAGGCAGGAGGGCCAGCGAGGCGACGATGAAGAGAGAAATGCCCGGGCATCAGGTTATCCATATCGGCACGCATGGAGTGATTGATAACGACAACCCGATGTACTCGTTCCTGTTGCTATATGCGGCACCGGCGAGGGGTAATGACTCCAGAGTGGAGGAGGAATATGTTGGGACGGAAGACGGATTCCTGGAGGCGTGGGAGTTGATGGATCTTAACTTAAAGGCTGAGATGATAGTGCTCTCGTCTTGTGATACCGCCCGGGGAAAAGTCAGGAACGGAGAGGGAATAGTCGGCTTTTCATGGGCGGCCTTGATTGCCGGCTCTCCTACGGCAGTCGTCGGCCAGTGGGAGGTGGATGAGACCAGCACTAACGAGATGATGTACGATTTCCATAAAAGGTGGGTGAAAGACAGAAAATCTAACCCCGCTCAAGTGAATGTGTCTGTGGCCTTACAACAGAGTGCATTGACTCTATTGCGGGGTAAAAAGTACAGCCATCCTTACTATTGGGCGGGCTTCGCCGTAGTGGGTGTTGGTCACTAGTAACAGTTTATAGACAGTCACACCTGCCGTATCTAACAGATAATCCTAACCATTGACATCACACTTTGGATGGGAATATAAATTCTTCATACAATAAAGGGCTGTTAATCAGACAGCCACTCTGCATAATTAAGCTTAGAAGCTATTTCGAGAAACGAACTTTGTTGTGAGGCGTTCCGTTAGTGTCTAACGAGATGTGCCTCTAATCTCTTCCTTCGGAATCCTCACACTACGAGAGCGCGATCCATGATAATCTTTCTCGCTGCCTTTCTTGATACCGCTAATTGGCTTGTGCCCGTCGCAGCCGTATTGGTGCTCGTCGTAGCTATCGGCTTTCCCGCATGGCTGTTCTTGAAGTGGTACATCCGACCTGACTCGACCGAGGGGCGTAAGGACGTGGTCAGCCTCCTGCTTCAAACGCTCGGAGGCGTGGCCTTTGTCCTCGGCGGTTGGTTCACGTGGCAACAACTCATCAATTCCCGCCAGGAATTGCAGTACTCGCGCGAAGCGTTATTCACCACTCAGCAGGGGCAGATTACGGAACGTTTCACGCGTGCCATAGAGCAATTGGGAAAAAGCGAGGAGGGCACCGCCCCCCCGAAAAATGGGGCTCCGGGCGCGCTGGATAAGAACCTCGCGATCCGGCTTGGCGGCATCTACGCTCTGGAGCGTATATCCAAGGATTCGCCGTCTGACTATTATCACGCGGTGATGGAAGTGCTGACGGCTTTTGTCCGGCAACACGCCCTCTGGACGACTGATGCGCCAAAGGATGCCACGGTGAAGGCCGATATTCAGGCCATCCTGACCGTTCTCGCGAGGCGAGAGCGTTCATATGGGCAGGGCGAATCTCAAAGGCTCGATCTGTCGGCGACCGATCTCAGGGGTGCCGTCCTTGTTAACGCCAATTTGATTGGGGCGAACCTGAGGTTGACCCACTTTGAAGACGCGAACCTCAACGGGGCGCATCTTAACAGAGCACAATTATCCGGCACCCAGTTTAATAACAACAGTATTCTGAAAGGGGCAATCTTGCGCGATTGTGACCTACGCGGTGCCAATTTGAAGGGCGCTGACGTTACCGGTGCCGACTTTAACGGCTCCGATTTAACCGGCGCTGATCTGCGCGAGGCCGTCGGGCTGACTGTCGAACAGATTAATTCCGCGAGGGCTCGCGAGGGAATATTGACGGACATACAAACGTCCTCGAAGCCCTGACATCACTTGCACCATCTGTCCCGCAGGCGTATAGCAGAGGGTAGAACATATGAGAAAGATTTTCGTCGCATTTGTTGTCACACTTATCTTGACGGGATCGCTTTTGCATCCGGCGGTAATCAGGGTCGGCTCGGCCCAGACGGAAGTGGCACTGTTAATCGATCCGGAGGGGGACGTGCGTGTGCAGAGAGGCCGGCGCACGCATAGTGTCAGGGAAGATATGTTGCTTAACGTGGGCGACGTGGTTACAGTCAACGGCAACGGCACGGGTGTTATTTATCAGGCATATGTACCCGTCAAGCGTCTCAGAGCGAATGAGCGATTCAACGTGGTGCGCCGTTCGCCGCCGCCCCCGCCTCCGGAAAGAGCCTTAACGTCGGAGGAGTTCACTTGGTTTAAGGTTCACTATACCGCCGCGCGGCGAAACAGGAGGAACCCCTCGCCCGTCACCCTGGGCGGGCCGGAGGACGCTCCCCTCACTTTGCTGGAACCGCGAAACAGCGTCGTCCTTTTGCAGCGGCCTGTTTTCATCTGGAGTCGCGTACCCAATGCCACGAAATACTTGTTCAGCGTTTATGACCGGAATGAAGCGGTCATCTGCACCAAGAGTACTTCCGAGACGCGGCTCACCCTGCCGGACAATTGTATAGCGCTCGAACCAGGAGATTATAAATGGGATGTCACCGCACAGGTAGGTAACCGCGTTTCTGATAACTCGGCTCTTTACGACGCGACCTCTTTCATCGTCGTCCCCGCCCGACGAGCAGCGGAGATATCCGCGGTGATGGAACACGGGCGAGCGGTAGCAGCGAGCGGCGAAAGCGCGGCCATATCCGTCTACGTCTCCGCCTTGTTGCAATCTAAACTCTACCCGCAGGCTGAAGCTGAATTGCGCCGCGCGCTGGAACAGTCGCCGAAGGATCAGGTTCTCTGGGCATTGTTGATTGAGACATATGCGCAGATGAAGCGCTGGCGCGCGCGCGAGAAGGCGCGCGAGATCAGTGGCCGCAACCCGACGACCGAACTGGTTCGCACATTAGAGGTTGGCCGGTGAACTGGTTTCATCAGTGCCGTCGTGGTCTGTTGTCACACGCCGTCAGCCTCGCCGGCAGTGTTGCAAAAATTATTTTCAAACGCGGAAGGTAACAGGAGGCTCTTTCTCAGCCGGCGATCTGCAAGAGTGAAGCGACAAACTTCGCCTGCCCTAGTGCATCACCTCCGGCAATCTTTTGACCTGACCCTCATCTGCTCCCGTCTCCGATCACGACGAACCCGGCCCAGTAAAACGGGTGTTGGTAGTTGCCTTCCTTCAGGAGCGCGAGCGCGGCTTGTCGCAAGGACTCAGCCGTGCTCGGCGAGTCTCCGGCGGCACTCGCTTGCGCCCGTGAGTTCCGGTGGAAATTGAGCATCAGCTCGGTTGTGCTCCGCTCGTCCACCTTCCATTGACTGACCACGCTCGTCGGGCTTCCCGCCATGAACAGCGCCCACGTGAGGCCGATGATACCTTCGCCGTCACCGACGCGGCCCCGCCCCGTCTCGCATGCAGAGAGCACCACCAGGCTCGCGTTCAGTTCGAGGTCCATTATCTCCCACGCTTCGAGGAACCCGTCGTCGTTGCCGGGTTGACTCGCCGCGCGAGTGGCCGTGGGCGCGCCCGAAGCCCCAGGCGGCGCTTCCTTTTGTGAGAGTAGGACGTGTGAATACATCGGGTCGTCGTCGTCAAGTATGCCGTGCGCACCGATGTGGATTACCTGATATCCCTTCGCCTCGCTTTTAAAGCGCTCCTCGTCGGCGCTCGCTCCTACGAACACTTTACTGCGCGTTGGGCCGTAAAGCTGTGACAAAAGCGCGGCGAGACGCTCTGTTTCAGGCAGGCGTGGCAACTCCCTGTGGCCCCGCGCCTCAGGATTACCGATGACCAGCAGCGTCGGGCCTTCGGTCGTGCCGCGCGTGGGCATGACGCCCCCTACCGCCGCGCGCGTCCGCCGCGCATCCCTCTCCCCCCTTACTCGTTTCATCTCTCTTAAGGTCGTGAGCGAGGGGGCGTAATAGACGGCGCTATCTTGGAGCAGGTAACGGGTCGGCGACGACTTCAGGGCTTGAAACGGCAATCCCCATAAGACGCCGTCGGGCACTATCACCAATGCGGATTTTCCCGCCAAGGCTTCGGCCGTCGGTCTCAGCAGACGCTCATAGAGCGTACGCGCGGGCGGTTCGAAGATGCCCTCTGCATGGGCGACGCGGTTCCGGAAATCATAGACTTGTTCTGATAGCTCATCCCGGCCGACGTTTAAAGTGTAAGCCTGACAGCGCGCACGCGAGGGGAGCGCGCGGCGTGGACGGCCGGGCGCATTACTTCCGACTTGCGCCCCATCTCCGGTCAGGACGAACAGAAAAGTCTTACTTTCGGTGACTACGAACTCCAACAGCGCACCGTTTGTTGACGGCAATAAATCGCCGACCTCTGCCTCGCTTACGACCTCGGGCGAGCGAGGCGCCCGCTCGTTCAATTCGGGGTGGGCGAGCGCGAGGTTGGCGCGGAAGACTTCGTAATTCACCCGCGCCTCCACACGGCTCGCGCGCAGCCGTTCGAGCGTCTGGTGGTCCGCCCGCTTCTCCTGCGCCTGCGTGAATTGATGATTGCTGACGATCAGACGTCTGCGGAGAGAACGCTCCTGATCAATCTCGGCCGGGGTAACGATTTTCGAGAAATCCTTCCTCCCGCCTCTCAAGACATCGAGGAGCACGCGCGACTTACTCCGCTCGGCATACCCTAAGG
>WUUC01136597.1_pt1 | contig 73475 bp, 44 predicted proteins | sample 6278441 | NCBI WGS metagenome assembly WUUC01 (sample SAMN13675441, study PRJNA597444) | soil metagenome | isolation source: soil | place: USA: Washington | collected 2017-10
CAAGGATTGTTCCGAGGAATTTTATTGCCCTGATAATTCGATCATTCTGAGCATTGAGCTGAATGCTTAGTGCGTTGCATTCTGCTTCATCCTCGAAGTTCAGTTGGGCCAAGTCCGATTGAGGATTTTCTCAAACTCACACCGGTGGAAGCGACCGATCAAGTTTTCGATCCCCTCTACGACAAGTTGCTTAATCATTTCAATGAAGCAACTGAAGGACAGGCCGAACACGGTATTGCTAATCTGACACTCCTTGATGAAAGCACAAACCGGAGCTATAAGAACGCCGTCTTCGCGGTAAAGCGGCAGAAGCTTCTCAACCTCGACGAAGCGGGTATTTTTGTCCCCCTCTGCACCAGGAATGTTTTTCTAAAGTGTTATAGCCCTAGAGTTGACAATGTGATGTTCTGGGGTAAGCCCGATCAGGAGGGCTATGAAGCGGCCATTACCAACACGCTGGTAAATTTCTTTTTCGGAGAAATAGAGGGGATAAAATGAGCCTCGGCAGCCAGATCATCTATAAGCAGTTGTTTGACCGTCACGGGCGCATCCGGGTTCCCATGATTCAAAGGGATTATGCTCAAGGACGTTCTACGGAAACTGAGGTTCGAGAAGAGTTTTTGAATGCTCTGGAAACTGCCCTGCGAAAACCAGCGAACGATCCGATGCTCCCCCTGAACCTAGACTTCATTTACGGAAGTGTAGAGGGTGCCGATGAAACACAATTCCTCCCACTCGACGGGCAGCAACGACTGACAACCCTTTTTCTCCTACACTGGTACTTGGCGTGGAGAGATGAACAGTGGGATGTGTTCGAGGATTTGTTTCAAGCAGAACATCGCTCGAGATTTGCCTATAGCGTGCGCCCAAGCAGTAATGAGTTTTTCGATGAGTTTGTGCGCTATCGGCCCGATGTCTGCCCTGAGGATGTTTCGGAGTTAGCGCAGAGGATTAGCGACCAACCTTGGTATTTTCGCAACTGGCGGCTCGATCCAACTATCCAATCTGTACTCCACATGCTTGACGCCATCCATAAGCGTTTCTCTTCTTCGACAGGATTATTCAGTAGGTTAACCGATGCAGCTCAGCCAGCTATTACTTTCCAACTGCTAGACCTAGAGAACTTCGGCCTCTCAGACGATCTTTACATAAAGATGAACGCTCGCGGTAAGCCTCTTACGCCGTTCGAAACGTTCAAAGCTCGCTATGAACAAGAGTTGAAAAAGCAGTTCGAGGGAACCTACTTCCCAATCGGTGAGCAAAGGCTTTCTGCAGCAGATTATGTTGCCCTGCGGCTAGATACTAAATGGGCCGACTTGTTCTGGAAGCTCCGAGACAAAAAAAGCAACCTTTATGATGGGGCACTCATGAACGTTTTTCGGGCTATCGCGCTGGCGACTCGCGCCCCAGACAACAGTGAGTATTTGAACGATGTTTCTAATCTGAGAAATGTATCAAAGCCCCCATCATACTCAGATTTCCATTCGCGCGGTTGGCTCGATGAGCGCTTCACCCTAGCTACCATCCACCTCCTCGATGCATGGAGTACAGAGAGCAAGAAGCTCTCAACGCTTCTTCCAGATTCGTGTTACTTCGACGAGGCGGCAATTTTCGATAAGATTATTTTGAATGGAGCTAGCCTTTCTTACGCAGAGATCGTTCAGTTTACTGCCTACGTTATTTTTGTCGTCGAGCATCATGGTGCAATTGACGCTACGGCATTTCAAGAATGGATGAGGATCGTATTCAATCTCTCAATTAATACGGAATACAATCGACCATCTGATATGCAAAGGAGTATCGCAGAGCTACTCAAACTAACGCCATATGCGAGTGTCATTCTGGAGCACTTCGCCAATTCAGATAACCCTGTCGCCGGGTTCAACCAGCAACAAATAATGGAGGAAAGACTGAAGGCACAATTGCTAGTCAACCGATCCGACTGGAGACCACTAATTGATCGGGCGGAAGGCCACGACTACTTCCAGGGCCAGATTGAATTCCTGTTAGACTTCTGTGGGTTATTAGAAACAGCAAGTACGACCGGTATCATGAGTCTTGACGATGATGCAGATGTCGAACTGCAAGTGCGATTCGATGATTATCTTAAGAAAGCGGAGGCAATGTTCAATAGCAAGGGACTAACAACTCTTTCTACATTTCGGTGGGAACGCGCGCTCCTTTGTATTGGAGATTACCTCTTGCCGAGCCGGAGAAATCATTCGTTCCTGGTCAACTTACAAGCAGATCAAGCAACTTGGAAACGGCTTCTTAGGGGTACGGGGACATATGAATCAAGGCCAAGAAAGGTATTGTGCGAACTCTGGGAGCGGCTGAACGGTGTACAGAATATATCAACGCAGCTTGATGAGATCATTGACGGAGCCGAAAATTTGGAGACTTGGAGAGAAGCGTTCGTGCGGACACCCGCCGCAATCGGATACTGCCATCGGCGCCTGATTCGGCGGGGAGATTATGGTGAAGTCTATCTTCTTCAGACGACACAGATGAATGGTAAGCACGCTGAGCTTTTTACCTATTGTCTGTACGAAAACATGCGGGCTACTCTTAAGAACAATGGTTACCTGAACCCACTAACGCAGTTGGTCTATCAAACAGTTGTTGACACAGACACAGAGCCGGGCATTTCTCTATTCTTTAATTACGACAACAATGAGCTTAGGTTTGAAATTGAATTTAACTTTGGGAAATTCGACATCTATATTTCGTGCGACCAGGTCAAGCCGTTCCCCTTAATTGAAGCTATGTTGGTTGACAGTTTAAGTTTTGTAAAGGGGCAAACGTCATTCGGCAAGTCGTCTACTCTTGAGCTCATTGAAAGCTCAGTTCGTGAGATGGCCGAGAAATTGGCAACTACTCCACGCCCAAAGCAGATTTGACGAGCAAATCGTGGGAATCCTGCCTTACCCTATTTACACTGTCAATAATTTCTTTCGTAAAATAAGCAATCTGAGTAATGAATCGGTCCAAGGTGTCTGCACCCTGATCACCGAATTCCTTAAAAACTTTTTGCAGCAGCGTAGGCATAACTTTCTGGTTGTGAGGCCTTACTCAGTAGTAAAGACAGACCTCCGCGCCTGAAGCAGAAGATAGGACTGCAAGCGATGATTCAGGTAGAGAAATAAATAACGGGAACGGAATTCCCGGAATCCAAACCGTCGTCTGCCTGGTATCAGTTTAGCGATTTGCTATCTAGCTCTTTAACTTCCGAACGAACATGCGCTGTGAACCCGACGGGAGGGATCATCTGCTTCGGCTCATCGCCGTGAGGTACATCTTCGCCGGCGAAGAACTGACTATCAACCACCGCGCCGACGGCGGCGCCGCGGTATCGGAGGACGACCTGTAGTTTGAAGAGAAGAAAATCAAACCAATCCCTGGCTAATAGGTAGTGTTAATTGTAAGGGATGATTGCATCTTTGACCATCTCTTTCCTTATTTCCAGATCTGCAGCCGGAGCGCCGGGTAGTGAGGGGGCGTATGTCTGGCGATAAGTTCAAAGTCACCCCGGTTGCGCGTGGCGACTCCATACTCATGGGCTAGAGCTGTGGCCGCGATAAAGACGTCCGTCCAGTGCTTATTTCGCTCCGCCTGCGTTAGTCGAGGGAAGACGTGGGCGGCGATCTCGGCCGCCTGCTCGTTAAATTCGAGCACCACACATTCGCGAGTTAAGACCCGTGCGCGCTCCAAGTCCAATCTTGTGCGCTCTGTCATTCCTCCTGACAGTACGGATGCCTTCTCAAACCCCTGCATCATTTCGAAGACTGTTATTGAGGTCAGCGCGGGTGGGACTTTGGCGATAACGGTGTAAGCGGTGACAGCCTGTAGCGTGGCCGGCTTCCCGGCTCTCCAGTCAGTCAGCACATCATTATCAAGAGCTAAAGCCAGATGAGCTGGGCGTGGGCCAATCGTCATATAGCTTTAGTCTTTGATCAGATGCGCGTCTTCGCCCAGGGCGGCGCGCTCCGTCACGGCTTTAATCTCTTGGGAGGTGAGACCGGCGAGCGTGGAGGTGGCCAACTTGTTGTACCGGTCGGCCAGGCACTCATTCAGCCTGTCTTCCAGTTTGATGCACGCCTCGATCTTCTCGTCCCACGGCCTGTCCGGAAGCCGTGGCGCATTTGGGAAGTGATATTTGCCTATGCCGCTCAGGGAGCGGACCTCTACGTGCACCGTCTGCCCGTCTAGCTGAGCCATTTGACGGCGAGCGTCTTCGAGGTTTTGAAAGACCGCGTCGCCGATAAGAATCGTCTCAAGTCCCAGATCGACGGTCTGCCCGAAGATCGTCTTCGACGATGGCTCAGGCCCGAACTGCAACCTGTAAATCGATCCGCCGGGCTCCGTGCTTGGCAGGTTATTTAGCCGCGCCAAGTTCTCTTCGTTTGCCGGGAGCGGGAGCGCCTCCATGAATTTCGCCGGCCAATCGAAAGTGCGATCAACTATGGCATGATAGGTGAAAGCAAGGGCATTCATATCATCGGACGGAATGTACTCCGGGATGCTTAACTTTAAGCCCGTCGCACGCTCGATGACCATCAGCCCGTAGTAAGTCTGCCGGCTCTGTAGCAGGTTGCTCACCTCGCGCAGGGGCGTGCTGAAATTCGCCGTGACGTCCACCCTCATCGCCGGAATGACTATGCGGACGGGGCCGGCGAGCGGGAGCATTGCATATAGGCTTGATGCCAGAAAGTGTGTTCGAGGCCTGTGCTCGTTGACGTCAAAATTTATCGAGACATCTGTGATCCGGAGATTGCCCGCCGTATCCACGACCTGAGTTTTGAGGGTCACCAGCACGGTCAGCCCCGGGTCGAGCAGCGCTTCGACCGTGACGACGCTGTAGTCGTCATTCAAGTGCATGTCGCTGAGCGCCGTCCCGAAGGAGAAGTTGAATCCCGGGACCTCTATGCCCAACGTCGGCTCCTCAGTTTCAGCCAGGTGCGAAGCAGTTGCTGGCAATGCGGGCGGCAACCAGTAGCTGCCGGACACGACGGCGGAAGTCACCGGGGAGTAATGGTTGGCTGTCGCGACACTCATGGCTCTTATTCTATAGTCTTTTCGGTTAATTGCACTAAGAGAATTTTACCGTCCCGTGCTTACTCTTTGTCAGAGGAGTTAGGTTGAGGACAGTCTTATGAGAGTCCGATAATTCTTATGTAACAATAGGTCACCCGCAGATTTGGTGCTCTTTAGGCAGTCGGCAGTAGACTCCATTGATGGAGATCACCACCCTGCTCGCTGACCCACAAGCTATTCATTTAGAGAAGATTATCCAACAGCCCAGCTCTTTGACCTTAGTAGTTAAAGCGATACGGACCGAGGCTGAGTGCCCTCGCTGCCACCGGACTTCGACGCGCGTCCATAGCTATTACCCCCGCTTGGTGGTCGACCTCCCGTGGCATGGAGTAACTGTCCGACTCCATCTACGGACACGTCGCTTTCGTTGTAAGAACAGCCTCTGTACCAAGCGCATCTTCTGTGAAAGGTTACCGCTGGTAGTTGCTTATTACGGGCGCAAGACCGTCAGGATGAATGAAGCACTCGAGCTCATTGGCTTTCTTATGGGCGGCGAGGTCGGCGCTCGCGCTACATCAGAGCTAACAATGAAGACTAGCCCTGATACCTTGCTCAGACGAGTAAGACAAGCAAAGCTGCCAGCTCCAGCTACGCCCCGTGTGCTCGGCGTAGATGACTTCGCTTTCCGCAAAGGGCAGCGTTACGGCACGATCCTGGTTGACTTGGAGCGACATTGCGTCATTGACCTGTTGCCTGATCGAGAGGCCGAGACCTTGATCGCGTGGCTCAAGAGACATAGTGGTATAGAGGTTATCAGCCGTGACCGTGCGCCGGCTTACGCGCTGGGAGCCGGCACCGGCGCGCCCCATGCGGTGCAGGTAGCAGACCGCTTTCACCTGGTGAAGAACATGCAGGAAGTTTTAGAGAAGCTGATGATGAGACAGAACCGCTTCTTGCGCACACAGACTTGAGCAGCGCCACGCTCACCGGCGCGTACCGCAGAGAATGATGCGGCCGAAGGGTGTCGCCTGCGCTTGCAGCCACATCTGCAGGGGATAAAACGAGACAGTAGAGGCCACTGGAAGACAAAGTTGCGTCTGCCATCGGCGCACTCGTGTTCTTGGATGTTGCTGCGACCTGAGAAGCTGAAAGATGAAGAGCAGAAGATGGTGGAGGTGCTCTGTCATCTCTCGTCAGAGATCAGGCAAGTGCAGGAACTGGCGCTGAACTTCGTTAAGCTAATCAGAGAAAGAGGTGTTGACAAGTCGCGCGAATGGCAGATCGAAGCCAGCCGGAGTGAGTTGCCGGAGTTCCGCCGCTTTGCTAAAGGAGTAACAAGCGATCTCTCAGCAATGAAAGCGGCACTCTCTTATGAATGGAGTCAGGGACAGGTAGAAGGTCAAGTGCATCGGCTGAAGATGATCAAACGACAGATGTACGGAAGGGCTTTGCCTCACGATTGCATCTTGCCCCACAGAATTTAAAGTTGCCTCACAATTCCTAGAACCTGAGTCGTCGTATATCGTACAATAAAATTGTCAAGGGGAATTTGGCGGTGAAAGCGAGGTGATGGTTTTGACCAAACTTTTGCTCAAGCCCGACGCATGGGGCAGGAATGCCTTATTTGCTGTACAGCGGCAGCAATAACATCCTCAGACGGGCAGGAATTTCTGAGGCTCGCAAGAGAAGCGAGATAGCAGGTAAAAGCGGAAGCTAGAGGCAGGAATGCCACTACCCCACCAAAAAACATGCTGAAAAGCCCCGCCGTGTCAGGCGGGGCTTTTAGCTTCTAGGAGTCCAGACCCCGCTCAGGGAGGTGCGACTTGTCCTCATGCCAGCGGTAGCTATCCACTAGCGCAAGTAAGCGAGCAGAATGTTGTTACCGCATTATAAACCCTCCAAAACTTCTTGCCGCACAATTATTATTCTTGCCTCACAGAATCCGCTCTATAGTGAATCGTGAGGCAAAGCCTTCTACATGGTTTTTGTTGGGCCAACCCCTCAACTAAGTGACTTTCCGTGTAACCTCATGATTACATAATCTTAATTATCGGACTCTAACGGTCTATTCTCAGATAGCTTTTTTTGCCGAATGTAGACCTGCGGTAAGCCCTCATCAGGCTGTGCGCAGCAGGGTATAAAGTTCCGGCCAGCCCGCCGGTCGCTCGTGGGTGTACTTGTACCTGAGCATGACCTGTTTGACATCGCTGTGAATATCCTGTTTCAGCAGTTCGTCCAGTTCGGGAGTCAATTTGTTCAGAGCTTCATGGCAGACCGCATCGACGACGAGCACCCCGAGCACACGATCAAGGCCGGACACGGAGCTTAAGAGCCTGCGTAAGACGGACTGCGGCGCGGCGCGAATTAGGGCGCGCGCCATAGGCTTAAAGCGCCCGAGCAGCTTGCGGCTCCCGTTGATCCCCAGCCCGGCCTTTCTCGATTCGGTCAGGAGCCTCTCAAAGACCTGCGACGCCAGTTCTACGTCGCTGTCGATCAATCTTTTTATGAGTGGCCGCATCAGGCTCAGCCGCGCAGCGTTTGTTGGTTGCGCCAGTGCCGCATCCAGCACGCGCATCGCCTGAGGCGCAATATCGACGGGCGCATCGGCGACGATTTTAACCATGCTCGCGAAGGCTTTCTCGCGGATGTCTGAGTCTCCCGCCACGGCGAGCGGAGCCAGCGCGTCTAAGACGCTATCGAGGTCTGCGTGCGCGCCACCCGCCGCTTGCCCCATGAGGGTCATGAGTTGCCCGCGCGGGCGTGCGTCGTTCTCGCTCGCCAGTAGTTGCTGCAACTCACGAAACTCTGGCGCGGGGGCTAACTCTAAGCGCAGGAGTTGCGACCAGATGAGCACCGCCGTGCTCCTCTTTCGGGTTGACGGGGAGCGAAGGAGACGCTGCTGGAAGCCGCAGAGTTCGTTCCTCCAATTTTGGTGCATGCCCGTTGCAGACTGCTCCAACGCTCGTAACAAGTGAGCCTCGTCCTCGGTCTTCAGCGAGACGGCTAGAAGCGCCTCAAGCGCACGCCCGCCGTCCGTGCTCAGACGTTTCAAACGCGGCGCAACCACCTGTTTCAACAGCGGCCAAAACCGTTCAGGTTCGGCAAGTAACTGCTGCATGGCGGCCTCTGCGCCGGGATGTTTAGCGACGAACGCGTCGGCGAGCAGAGGGGCATACTGCTCCACGCTAAGCCAGGGGGCTGGCTCGGAGAGCGCCGGAATGTCTAACATCTGAAGTAATACTTCCGGCGGCAGCTTGGCCTCGCGCAACGAGATGCGAATCCGCTGCGCTAGGCGTTCGCCCGCTTCCCGCCCTGCCGCGTGCGCGCTCTGCTCCGATAGGATTCGCGCCGCTTCGCGCCGGGCGAATATTATGGCGGGACTGTCGGGGGCGGACGATTTTCCTCCCGCCAACACCTGCGGCCAGACCACCCGCGTCCACAGCCATTCGCGCGGCGTCTCTTCTTCAGCCTTATAGGAAGAGAAAACCACTTGGGCGTCTCTCTCATCTCCCTCCAACAGCAAGAGCCCGACACCTCTCATGCGCGCGACAAGCTTGAGACCGCGCTCCGTCTGCTTGATCTCCTTCACGATGTCTGCGATGGAGCGACCGCGCGCACGCCACTCGACGCCCAGGAGTCGCCCGTAAGCGATGGACAGGGCTTCGACATTCCGTGCGCGATCCAGATTCACGTGCGCTGTGGCGGCTTCAAACCGGGTGGCGATCTCCTGCGCTCCGAAGAGGTCTGCGCGATCACACAGGGCATGGAGCACAGCCGATTGCAACTCACGACTTTCGACGCGCGGGATGGCCTTCAGGTAAAGCTCCGTCAGCATTCGCAGGCTCCACACCGGATCATACTCGGCGATGGCCGTGAGCATGCGCAGAAGTTTCCATTCACCCGTGAACTCCGGGGGCTTGCTGAGGACGTATTCGAGCAGGCTGTTTTGCTCGACAAACTTTTTCACCCCGTCACAACTTCTCGGCACCAGGCGTTCCAACAGCTTCAGCAAATGCTCGTGCTCTCTCCAGTTCGCCCGGTCGTGGATTACGTCGAGTTCCATAAAGAGTGCGTCGAGACGCAGGCGAGGCATGTTGGGCGCCAATTCCAGAAAACGCACGACGCACGATTCCTCTGCCCCGGCTAAAAACTTTCGCATGATGTCGGCCAACGCACCCGACACCGCCTGCTTATGACAATAGACGTAGATGCCTGACAACCACAGCGTCAGCGTGTCGCTCTGTAGGAGTTCGACGATCAACGTCTCGGCGGCTTCGGACACCGGTGCGGTCTGGTGCTCGGAGAGCAGGAGAGCCTGTTCGTAGACCGGGCTGACGAACAGATCGTTGGGGCGTAACCGCCGACGCTCGCGCAAGACTGTTAATCCTTCCGTGCCCCGCCACATGAGCAACCCGCGCGCCGCGCTGTGCTCGAAGAAGGTCTGGTGGAAGAAGGCGACGGTGCCCGCCTCCGAATCGTGGAGGATGCCGCGATCAATTAAATCGCTGACGCCCTCTTTTGTGCGCCCGAGTTCCGCCAGCGCGCTTTGCAACCGCCGCGCGTCCAGTTCCGGCGTTCCTTCGGCCAGCATGGCTACGGCGACAGCCGCCGTCACTTCCCCCAGATCAGCCGACTGCGGAGCCGGCAGCGGGCTACCTGCCCTTAAGTCACTTTCGACGCGGTGGGTCCAGTATTCCTGATAGAGCTTGAAGACGTTGATGTCTTCGGTGATAACCGCCGGAGCGTAAATGGTGAACAACATCCGCAACGTCAGCGGGTTTGCGCAGACCTCTCGCACGGGTAGCCCGCGCGCTACCGCTTTGAGGATGTGTGCAAACTCTTCTGCGTAATTCTTCTGCACCGAGAGCGCGTAGAAACGGGCGGCGTGCTTGTTGATGGCTTCATACAACTCGCCCTCGTCATACTCCCTGAGCGTCAGTTTGATCGGCTCGACCGAATGGAGGAGGAAGGACTCCTGCGGGCGGCACGTGGCGACGACGGAGCATCCTTTCTCTTGCAGAGAGAAGGCCAGCTTCAGCAAAAAGTTGCGCCCCTCGTCGTCACGCAGCAACAGGTCGACCGTATCGAGGAGAATTACCGGATGCAGGCCGCGCGATGCGGCTTCGGCGACGGCGGCCAGCAGACTATCCCGGTTGAAGATTGCCGTCAGGCTCACCCGCGCCGTGCTGCGCGACGCGTTGCGTCCGAGGAACAACGTCGATTTTATGAACAACGGTTCCCACCCCTGACTTTTCGGAAGCGAGTGGTAGAGATGCCATAGGAGACTTGTCTTCCCGTGCCCCGCTTCGCCCACGATGAGGATCAGAGAGGGAGCCTCTTTCTTTCTGGCGAGTATCTGCGTGAGACTCTGTTCGACATGCCGGCTCACGTAGAGACCCTGATCAAGCCGCACGTCTCCGCCGAAGGTGCCGAAACGGTCGTTGATAATGAACTGCGCGTCTCTGACGGCGATCTGGCTGAGGTGCCTCACTGTTTCGGATGCGTTCGTCGCTTCGGGTGTGTTCGGCGCCGTCGCCCGCTTAGGCAGCAGCCGAAGCAGCGACGTGGCAACTCCAACTTTGACGTAAAGGGATGGCTGCCCGTAGTCGGCTTTGCCCTCAAGCAGGAGTTCGTTGTTGGCCAGCTCAAACGCCTCGGACACGGTGCGTCCGTAACCTAGTGCCTGATAGAAGTGAGTGGAGAAAGTGATAGCCGACGCGCTATCTACCGCGCCATACATCGAAATCGCGATGTCGATGATCCACCTCAACTCTGGCGCCAGCCTGTCGGCATAAGGGACGTTCAAGACAACGACACGGATGTTGTCTTTTAAGATTCTGAATAACTCGGCCAACGGCTTGAGGCTCACCGGACGCCCAATTTCGTTATCGTCCGATAGCAAAATGTCTCCCGCTTCGGTCGCGTCTCCGCTGAGATGCACGATGTCCGGTTGATGTTTGAGCAGATGTTCCTGTAGGTCGCTCGCACGCACCGCCCATTCTGTACGCAACTTGAATTTGTCCCGCTCCTTGCTCGCCCACAGCCGCCGACTGATCTCCCTCGCCTCCTGCTCCGCACGCCTCCGGCTCTCGTCGCCAGCCCCGGCAGCGAGAAACAGAATTTTGATCTTCTCCCCCACCCGCATCCCTCCCGATTGCAAAGGTTCAGACTACGCCGCGCACCCGCCTACGGACTCGGGAAGCAGCGTCCATCTCCGCTTTCTGCAAGATGGACAACAACTCACGAAGCTCCGGCACGTTTGATGCCCCGATGCTCTCAGCGATCTCGACCGCTGTTTCACAACAGGCGACCGCCTGCCGTCGCTCACCGCTCTCGTTGTAAGCACGGCTCAGGTTGGCGAGCACTCTGCTTTCGCTCCATGCATCGCCCGTCTCTCTGTAGACCTGGCACGCTTGTTCGAGCAACAACACCGCCTGCGGCAACGTGCCCAGCAGGCCGTAACAAAGGCCGAGATTGTTCAAGCACTGTCCCTCGCCCGCGCGGTCGCCGAGTTGCCGCGAGAGGTCCAGAGCCTGCTCGTGGAGTTCGACGGCGCGTCTTGTATCTCCTAAACTATCGTAGATGATGCCGAGATTGCCGAGCGCGGTTTGCTCTCCGACGAGGTCGCCGAGTTGCCGCGCGATTTTGAGATGCTGCTCGAATAAATCGGCTGCGCGTGAATACTCGTTCAGGCAGCAATAGGCGTAGCCGAGGTTGCCCAGTGCCGCCCCCTCGGCCTGAAGATCGCCGGTCGCGCGCGCGATGCCGAGCGACTGCTTGAAATACTCTGCGGCGCGCACATACTCGGACGAGCGAAGACAGGCGACACCTAAATTGCTTAAGGCTTTGCCTTCGTTCCGCTTGTCGCCGTTCCGCCGCGAGAGGGCCAGCTGTTGCTCGTAGAGCTGGATGGCGCGTTGCACCTCGCCCAGATTCCTATGAGCTGTTCCCAAGTGGCCGAGAAGCTTGGCTTCGCCCCGCTCGTCGCCACCCACTTTAAGCAGGTCCAGCGCACGCTCGAACAAGCTCACGGCATGGCGCGCCTGACCGCTTTGAGTGTATGCCACTCCCAGATTGCCTAGCGCTAGCCCCAGCGCCAGCCCAAGCCCGACGCGCTCCGCCGCTGCCACTTCGGCGTTCAGCCACTCGATTCGCTCCTGCGGGTGCTGGCGTAACATCAGGATGTTGACGCCCGTGGCGAAGTACACGCTGCACAGCAGCGCGGCGCCTGCGCCCGTATCCGCGTGCGCCGCAGCCCACCTCTGACCCATGTTGATGTTGGGACGCTCCTTGTCGAACTTCTGCAAACCTGCGACAGTGTCCGCGCCTCCGCGTTCGAAGAGGCGGTGCGCGTCTTCGAGCACGCGCTGGTAGTGCTGCGCGTGGCGCAGAGACGCCTCATAGATTCGCTGCCGGGTGGTCATCATCGTTACTCTGTAGACTATGTAATGTCTGCTCTTTAAATAACATCTGAAGATGTAAGGGTGTGTGCAGCTCGGAGTGTACCTGCCGAGCCGGTTTGACGGCCTTTCAAGGAACAAAAAAAACGCACGAATGTGTAGAATTGGCCCCCTATAGTGTAAGAAACTGTCGCTGCGGCTACTTGAGATGTCTGGAATGTTAGCGCGGACTCGCAGGGACAGCCATCCGAATCTCAAACAACCTCTAACCTCAGCCTGGAGGACAGATGAGCAACGTCATCAAAATCTTGTTTCTGGCAGCGAATCCTATTGATACCGGACGACTCCGTCTGGACGAAGAAGTCCGTGAGATCGAGTTGAAGATCGAACTCGGCTCGGCACGTCACAGGTTCGAGTTGATACAACATTGGGCACTCAGGCCGGGCGACCTTCAGCGCGCGCTGCTCAAACACAAACCTCACATCGTCCATTTCAGCGGTCATGGGAGTCATGCCGAAGAGATCGTATTGGAAGACAACGCGGGGAAGAGCAAGCAGGTCAGTAGGCAAGCCATCGCAGACCTCTTCAGAATCCTCAAGGATAACGTCCGCGTCGTCGTGCTTAACGCCTGCCTCAGTAAGGCGCAGGCCGAAGCGATCAGCAGCACCATAGACTACACCGTCGGTACCAACAAGGCCATCGGCGACCGGGCGGCCATCGCGTTCGCTTCCGCCTTCTACCTCGCGCTTGCCTTCAATCGCTCGGTGCAGGAGGCATTCGAGTTAGCCCGCCTGGAGATCACTCTGGAAGGTATCGCCGGAGCCGATACGCCGGAGTTGTTTGTCCGCGAAGGCGTTGACAAGAGCGAGCCGTTCCTCAGTCAGAAGAGTGGGCTCGGCAAGCGTTACGTCGAAAAGGTCAAGCCCGCTCTGGAACACGTCGCTGCAGGCGCCTCGACCGACGAAGAGAAGCGCGTCGTGAAGCGCAGCCTCGCCGACGGCAGCCTCGTGCTTGAGCCGCTCGAAGGCGGCGCCGAGAGCGTGGCCGACATCCTCGACGCGGTTGACGCCGCCGGTGAAAGTAGATCGCTGCGCGTCGAGTTAAGCGCCACCACATACGAGCGCATCCAGCAAGAACTCTATCCGCCGCCGCCGGGCATCGCGCCGCCTTTCCCCGGCCTCTCCGTTGTCGGACGCGACGAATCACTCAAAGAGTTGAAAGGTCTCATAGGGGTTGGCGCAGCCGCCCCGCTCGCGCATACCGTGACGGTGGTGCGCGGTTGGCCGGGGGTGGGAAAGACAACAATCGTCGGCGTCGTCGGGCGCGATCCAGATGTGATCCGTACCTTCCGCGACGGCGTACTCTGGACTTCCCTTGAGCAAAAGCCTGAACTCATGTCCATCCTAGCGTCATGGGGGCGCGCTTTAGGTACTGACGAGTTATTAAAGGCCCCCACGCTTCGCGAGGCGACAGACAAGCTCGCATTCCTGCTGCGCCAGAGGCGAATGCTGCTGATCGTCGATGATGTGTGGGACACGGGGCACGCCAAACCGTTCCTTGAGGCCAGCGTCAACAGCGAATGCGCCCTGATGATCACGACGCGCTTGACGAGCGTTGCCGAGGCACTACCCACTGGCGCAGGCCGCATTTACGTGCTGCCGGTGCTGACCGAAGACAACGCGCTCATCCTGCTCCACAATTTGGCTCCGTCTATTGTCGTAGAACACCCTGACGAATGTTTGGAGCTTGTCCGCGATCTCGAATGCCTGCCGCTCGCGCTACACGTCGCCGGGCGGCTGTTGATGTCGGAAGCAAAGATGGGATTCAACGTAATTGATTTGCTTAAAGGCATCCGTGAGGGAGCCAAACTCCTCCCGGAGCCTGCCCCCATAGATCGCGCCGAAGGAGGGACGCTTCCGACCGTCGCCGCTTTACTACAGCGAAGCACAGATCAACTCGACGAAGTAACTCGGGATTGTTTCGCCTTCCTCGGCGTATTCGCCCCCAAGCCTGCGACCTTCGACCTTGAGGCGATGCAGGCCGTCTGGCAGGTGAGTGAGCCTAAATCTATCGTGCGCAAGTTAGTCGGTCACGGGCTCTTGGAGCCGGTCGGGATGGGGCGCTTCCAGATGCACGCGCTCTTGGTCCAACATGCCAGTTCGCTGCTTACATAGAAGTTTTGAGTCCTGCTGCCGCTAGCCCTGTGGCTTGTGTAATGTTTTGGCTACCTCGGACATAGCTTAGTGAGATACTCTTGTTGCCTCGTTGAAGTGAAGCGGCAATCCTGTGATTTTTTTTACATTCTTGAAAGGAGAATTGAAGATGCCTGTTGATGAGAACAATGAGCAATCCGGAACGGAGTCGAATGATAAGGACACAAGCGGTCAGGGGACGAAGGAAGACGGCATCCGAATCGGTACCAAGGAAGATGCCAGAGAAGTCAGCGGCGAGGAAGGGGCAAGCACGCCTGAGCCGCGCGATAACCTGCGCGACGGAAACTAGAACCCTCCGAACGTCTTAATCCCCCGCCGCACGCTAATTCCATCCTCACCCCAGGGTAGCCCCTCTCCGGCTACCCACTCGCTTGTTCCCTTCCCGAAGATAACTAGCCTTCCCTGCCGGTCGCGATAACCTGCCTGCTATTGAATTGCACTTCAATACATGTTAAATGATCCGGTGCACTCACAAGATTGCACGCAGCATACAGCGCGGCCTGTCTGCCTTTCCTTCTGCTGTCCACTCAGCACCGGCAGCCGCCAAGGTGCAGAGTGGGTTGCCTCCCGTTACACGCCGAACGGAGATCGCGTATGCCCAGATATGTCAAATACGATCCGTGCCGCACGACCTCCGATCTCTCTCTACCCCGCCGTCTCTCGATTCGCCTGGTCATTCTCTCCCTGCTGTCCCTGGCAGTATTCGCTTTTCAATCCTCCCACAGCGTCGGGGCGGAGACGGACGCGGGAAGCGACGTAGCGCATGGCCGTCACGCGGTACGCGTACTCACGCCAAACTCCCCAGTGACTACGGAAATTTCCGGTGGTGAGACTCAAACTCTTGAGGTCGAACTAAACGCCGGTCAGTATTGCCACCTCTCAATCAATAAGCGTGACTTGAATCTCACGTTGCACATCTACGACCCAAACGGTCGAAGCCTGGGAGAATATGCGGGGCAAAAATACGGAGGGATCGAAGCGTCTCTGATAGCAGACGCAGCGGGAACATACCGACTCGCAGTGCGCTCGCTGGACAATGACGGGGTCGGCAGGCGTTACGAGCTTAAAGTGGAGAGCCTCAGAAGCGCGAATGCAGAGGACTTCAAAATCGCAGGGGCAATGAAGATAGTCGGCGAGGCGTCTAAACTGCGCGCCAAGTGGACAAAAGTTTCTCTGCTGGCAGCAGCCAATAAGTTTATGGAAGGCTGGTCGGCGTGGCGTGCGGCGAGGCAGTCCGGCGGCGCGATAGATGCCCTGCTCGCCGCCGCCGAAGTTCACTTCACTCTGGGCGATTACCGCCAGTCTTTGCAACTCTATAGGATGGCCGCCGACGAGAGCAGACGGGCAGGTGACCGGCACAGAGAACATGCTGCTCTCGCCTCCGCAGGACGCGCCTGCTCCTATTTGGGCGACAACGATTTGGCGCAGAAGTATCTTGAGACAGTTCTCAACTATTACGAAGAAGAGAACCACGCCAACGGCTCGTCGCGCGACAAGCGACTGCTCGCCGAAGCGCTCAACAATATGGGTGAGGTCTATCTCACGAAGGGGACGCCCCTCAAAGCCTTCGGCTACGTCCAACGCTCGCTCCTGTTATGGAAGGAAGCGGACGACAGGAGCGGGGAGTCGCTAGCACATCTCAACCTCGGCTATGCGTTATCCAACTCCGGAGACCTGAACGGCGCTGTGGCGCAGTTCGAGCAGGCACTCGCGCTCGCCCGTGCGGTTGGTGATCGCACGGCGGAGGCGTTATCACTAACAGCTTCCGGATTGATGCACTCTTTTAAAGGAGAGGAGCAGGCTGCGCTCAGACTACATCTCGAAGCATTAAGCATCGCCCGGACAGTAGGAGATCGTCAGAGCGAGGCGGTGACGCTCAACGGCCTCGGGCAGGCTTACGAAGGGATCGGCCAGAAGCACGTCGCGCTCGACCACTACAAACAAGCCCTCAGACTCTTTCTTACTAACCAGAGTTTGGATTTCGCGGCTGGTACGGAATACCGCGTCGCCAGAATCTATCGCCTGACGGGCGACATCACGCAGGCGCTCGCCCATTATAACCGCTGCATCACGTTGAGCCGCCGTGCGCACAAGAAGCGCATCGAGGCTTACGCTCTCACCGACATCGCCGCAGTCCATCGCGCTCAAGGGAGACGAGGCGAAACGCTCAAACAGTACTACAAGGTTCTCCAACTCTACCGTCAGGTGGGCGACCGGCGCGGACAGGCCATCTTGCTGAACAACATCGGCGACCTTGCCTCCGAGTCGGGCGATAAACGCAAGGCATTAAACTTCTACAAACAAGCCCTTCCGCTGACGCAAGCGGTGGGCGACCGCGAGGCCGAGGCTTCCACGCTGTACAACGCGGCGCGGGCGGCGCGCGATGCCGGTAACAACGAAGAAGCTCTCGCTTACGCCAGGCAATCTGTTCAGCTCATTGAGACCCTACGAACTTACGTCGCCGGCCCCGACCTCCGCGCGTCTTTCGTCGCTTCGATCCAGCGGCACTACGGTCACTATGTAGACCTCCTGATGCACCTCAACCGGCAGCAGCCGGGGCAACACTACGACGCTGCCGCGTTGCTGGCAAACGAGCACGCGCGCGCACGTTCGCTGCTTGAGATTCTGGCTGAAGCAGGCACAGACATTCGGCGCGGCGCGGTGCCTGAACTGCTGGAACATGAACGCACGCTGCAACAGGCGCTCCGAGTTAAAGCGCGACAACAGATGCAGCTTTCGAGCGACGCAGAGACCGAAGCCGAAGCCGCCGAAGCAGCGCGGGAACTGCGCCAACTGACCGCCGAGTATCACTTGGTGCAATCGCAAATCAGAGAGCAAAATCCGCGTTATGCCGCGCTGACACAGCCCAGGCCCGTTAGCCTTGAAGATATTCAAGCCGAGCTTCGCGCCGAAAATACCATCCTGTTGGAATACGCGCTGGGAGATGAGAAGAGTTATCTCTGGATAGTGACTGCCAACTCTCTCAACAGTTATGAGTTGCCCGGCAGGGCAACAGTCGAAGCGCACGCTCGCGAAGTTTACGGCCTCCTCACATCCCGCCAATCCGGCGACGGAAAGATTGACGCCGCGTATCAAGCCCGCGTTGCAACTGCCGACGCGGTCTACGAGAAGAAGGCGCTTGCACTGAGCCGAATGCTGCTCGGTCCTGCCAGCGCGCAACTCGGCGGCCAACGGTTATTGATTGTTGCCGAAGGAGTCTTGCAATATATCCCCTTCGAGGCGCTCCCTGTGCCCAACGCCGTTACGAGTGAAGAACAGACGGAGCGGGCGGCGGAGACTTACGCCAACAAGGAGTGGCCTCTGTTGGTCTCGCGTCACGAGGTTGTCAACCTCCCCTCCATGTCGGCGCTCATCACACTTCGCCGTGAAAGGTCACGCCTCAACTCCGCCCCCGGTCTGGTCGCCGTTCTGGCCGACCCCGTCTATGAAACAAACGACCAGCGAGTCGAGAAGGTCGCACACCTGTCGGGCAGCACCGCGCCGCGTGAGCCGGAAGAGGCGACGCCCGTGCAACTTGCGCTGCGCAATTTTGAAGGGTTCAACGGTGCGGGTGGCATCCCGCGACTCCGGCACACGGCTGATGAGGCGGAAGCTATCATGTCATTGGCGCCTGCGAGTCAGCGCATGATCGCGACGGGTTTTGCGGCCAACCGCGAGACGGCGATGAGTTCCAAGCTGGAGCAGTACCAGATCATCCACTTCGCCGCGCACGGGTTGGTCAACAACGAGCACCCGGAGTTGTCCGGCATCATTCTCTCCCTGGTCAATAAGGAAGGCGGACGGGCAGACGGCTTCCTGCAACTGCATGACATTTATGATCTTCGTCTGGCGGCGGAACTCGTAGTTCTCAGTGCCTGCAATACGGGACTCGGCGAGGACGTGCAGGGTGAAGGACTGGTCGGCTTAACGCGCGTCTTCCTGTATGCTGGCTCAAAGAGCGTCGTGGCTAGCTTGTGGAAAGTTGACGATACGGCCACCGCCGAGTTGATGCGCCACTTCTACAAGGCGATGTTGGAGGACGGGCTGCCTCCGGCGGCGGCACTCAGGTTCGCCAAAGAAGCTATGCGCCGACAGAAGCGGTGGCAGGCGCCTTATTATTGGTCGGGCTTCGTCGTTCAAGGCGAGTACAGACAACGCATCAAGACCGGTTACGGGCGTCCCGCCAGGGGCATCATCGTCGCCTTGGCGATATTCTTCGGTTGTACCGGCCTCTATACTCTAGCGCGGCTGCGTGACGGTTTCCGTCGCCGGAAGCGACGAGGCGCAGAAGAGGCAACTCCTTACAGCCCGACCCCGGCAGACGGATCGCGCACCATCAAATGCCTAAACGACAGGTTATGACGCAGGACGAATTCGACCGGCTGCTGGCGTGGTTAAATGACGACCCTGAGCAGGCTGGAAGAAAATACGAAGATATTCGCCAAAGCCTAATCAAGATTTTCAACTGGCGCGGCTGCATCGAGGCGGAGAGTCTGGCCGACGAGGCCATCAACCGCGTCGCCGCGCGGGTGCACGAGTTGGAGGAGGGATATGTAGGCGATCGGGCCTATTATTTCTATGGCGTGGCGAAAAAGTTGATCTACGAATGCCGCCACTACATGAAGGCTCAAGTGCCTCTGGACGAAGCTGCCGCTTCAATTATCACCGCGCCGGTCGTAGACGAAGACGAAGCTGAACTTGAGCACGAGTGCTTGTCGCATTGCATCGGAAAGTTGGACGCCGCCAGCCGGGAGCTAATTATGGCCTACTATTCTCTGGACAGGGGAGACAAGATCGAGGGACGCAAAGTGTTGGCGCAACGCTTCGACATCTCGATCAATAACTTGCGCGTCAAGGTTTATCGAATCCGCGCCGTTTTAGAAAAGTGCATGAGAAAATGTCTCGCAAATAATGGCCCAAAGTGAAATGAATCGAGCGACGATTCATTATCTTGTAGTGCTCCGGTTGTGTAGAGAGTAACGGCGATGAATGAGGCTGAAGAAGAGAGAGTGCTCCGGCGATTCCTGCTCGGCGAATTAGAGGAGGATGAGCGGGAGCGCATCGAAGAGCGATTTATGACCGACCCCGACTTCAAGGAACGAACCTTGATGGCCGAGGACCAGTTGGTCGAAGACTATCTCGCCGGGCAGCTTTCAGAGGCGGAGAGAGATTTGTTCTCTGTGCATTTCCTCTCCGTACCCGACCATCGCCTGAAGGTCAGAATTGCCGGATCGCTCAACAAATACATGCCTCTCCAGATGCCGCTCCCCCCTTCTGAGCCGGCCATCGCGTATCTGCCACCCAGCGCAATTGATGGCGCGATCAAGGACACGCCATTCTGGCAACGCACCAGGATACTTGTGCCGACGGCATTGACGCTGCTGCTGGCGGTCGTCCTCGGCGGGTTCTGGCTGGTAGGCTTGAAGCAACGACGGAACCTTGCAGAAGTCCGGCGGGAGTTGCAGCAGCTTAATGCTCAACCCAGTACTGCCGCTTCGCCTTCGTTGTTCCTCACGCCTCTGGTCGCACGGGGCGGCGGCGATTCAAACACCTTCCCGTCTCCGGCCGGAAACGTGCCCGTTCAATTGTGGCTGATGCTGGTGAAGGACGAATATCAAAGCTATCAGGTGGTCTTCATGAAGGAAGCCGACGCAGAGCAATACCCGATCAGCGGCCTGCGTGCGGAAACAACCTCGCGTGGCCGAGCGATCCCTATCAGGATTCCCTCCAAGCTCCTTGTTCCCGGCGCGTACAGCCTTAAATTGAATGGCATCGCCGACAACGGAGGCACAGAGGAGGTCGGCGAATATAACTTACAGTTGACGCGTTGAAGCGAGTCGGCAGCCGACAGCCCACGGAGCGGGCGAAGCACGTCCCCGACCACGTTGGGCGACGATCTAAGGTTCGGCGGCAGCCCCTCCATTCGAGGAATTAATGTCGGCGTTCTGCTTGGGAAAGGCTCCGGGTTGGCTCAGGTCTTCGATCAATCGTTCAATGGTTTCCTCCGTCACATGCGGCATAGCAAAGATATGGTTGTATGCCCGTTTCCTCCCGTTGACATAGAACGTCTCACCCGAGAGTGAATATTTAGCGATAATTTCAGGTCTCGCCTGCTTAAACCGAACGGTGAGAGACAAGGGCGAGCGCGCGATCCACAATCCTTCCCGATTCAGTCTCTTTTCTTGTTTCAATCTTTTCTCAAGGTGTTTGAGCCGCCGATAGGCGTACTCGGCGAGCCACTGCGTATGCAAGGCTTTCTTGATTTGCTGATCATAAGAAGTATGAGCCAAATATTTCCAGAAGATCAAAGCCGAGAGGCCGTTGCGCGAACCGGCAAAAGTGCTGTCGAGCGCGCCGATGTACTCTGGATTATCGGGCGGGCGCAACTGGTATCGCCGCTTGGTCATATAAATTCCGCAAGGCCACGGAGCGCCGATCCATTTGTGCCCGCTCATCGAAATCGAGTGCACATAGTCCAGACGAAAATCGAACTTGGGGCGGCGTTGGCTAATCAAACCTTTATCATGCGCCATCTCAAGAAACGGCATATACGCGGCGCCCAACGCGCCGTCTACGTGAAACCAGAAACCGGTTCTGGTGTCGTACTGTTTTTTTTGCTTATTGTCGTAACGCAACTTGCGTTCGAGCAGACCACGCGCTCTGAAGATCGGCTCAAGCTTCTTCCACGCACCTTCGATGTTGTCGTACGCTCCTTTGAAAGTCGTGCCGTAATTAAAGTTGATAAGGATCGGGTGTTTTTTTCGGGCAAAAAAGTCGACGAGGATCGCCAGCTTATCGACATCTATCGCACCGGTGCCTTCGGCGCCGCCTTCAGATGGCACAGCCCTCGGCCACTCGCCGTTGGAACCCGGCAGCGGGCACTTCTTCGGGTATTTCTCAATGCCGATGTCATAGAATGTTTTTAACCTCAAGACAATCGCGCTTTTGATGATCGAGTAATGAGTGTCTTCGGAATAGAAAAGGATAGGACTGAGCGCCCTGCTGTCGCCATAGGGTCTGACTCGATGAACCGTTGTCCCGCTCGCTACTCTCGCCGCCCCTTCTTTCACACTCACTCTGCGAATTTCTTCCTCGGTCGGCTCAAGTAAATATTTCCCCGCCAGATAATCGCGTCCACTCCACAAGCCGTACAAATTGGCTTCACTCGAACCCATCGAGAGAACGTAGCCCCAACACGAATCCGGGTCGTCCGGGTCGTGTTGCTTTCCGTGCCATAGTTCGGCGTAGTAATCGAGGACGGCTTGTTCTAAGCATTTGCTGTTGACTTTGAAATTACCCGAGACATATGGATCGCCGAGATTATTGAGCTGACAATCGAGATACGGCGATAGCGTGTCTTGATATTGAAGCATCTGGTTAGCCTGATAGCCGAGGAAGTTCTCTTTTTTCTCGGCCAGAACTTGATCGAACTTCCGCAATGCCTCTCTTCTCTCATCTTCTGATAAGCCCTCCGGCGGAAGGTAGAAATCATTTTTCGTTAGTTCATTCTCCATCTCAAACTCCTCTCTCGCGGCGAGAACGCTATTCCATGATTGAGTGTGCCTGACCGTCGGCGACTGTGAACGGAATTGGCTCGCCATCAACCTCCGTAGCGAGGACCATGCCCTGCGATGGCTGCCCCTTCAGCATCCTCGTTTCGACATTCGCAAGGATGAGCAAGTTCTTGCCGACGAGTCTCAGCGTCGCGGCGTCATGCCCCAGCGCAGCCAACACCTGACGCCGTTCTCCGTCATGTTCGAGCGTTAGAGCGAGCAAGCGGTCGGAGCCTTCGACCGTCTGGAGTTCGGCCACACGCATGACGCGCAAGTCGCAATCCACCAGAGGGTCTAGTGTGATCAGGGGCGCGGGCATGTCAGGCTGCTCGGCGAGCGACGCGCGGGAGTCGCTCACCAGCGCGTCAACCTTGCTGCGCTCGACACGCCGGACGAGGTGCTCGTAGGGTCGAACCGTCGTGTGTTCGAGGACATCATCGAGGTTTGCCCACGTCTGCGAAGGCACATTCAGCATCGCGGAGAACTTGGCGCCGAATTCCGGTAAGACCGGTTGGAGCAAAATGGCTATCACTTTGAAAGCATTCAATGCCCCGGTACAAATCATCGCGGCTCGCGCGGCGTCTTCATGCACAAGCTTCCAGGGCTTATGCTCCTGAAGGTAGTCATTGATCTGCCCGGCCATCTCACTGAGCAAGCGTGTGACGCGCCCAAACTCGCGTTCTTCATAAAGCCGTGCCACGACCTCGCTCTGCCCGCGCAGTTGAGCGATCAACGTCCGCCCGCCTTCGTCCACAGACGACAGAGTGCCCTGATAATAGTTGTGCAAAATTGCCAGCACGCGACTCGGAATGTTGGCTATTTTGTTGACCAGGTCTGCGTTCACGCGGTTGATGAAATCGTCGAAATTTAAATCGAGGTCTGTCACGCTGGTGCCCAACTTGGTCGCGTAGTAATAGCGTAGATACTGCGGGTCCAGATGACGCAGGTAAGTTTCCGCGCTGATGAACGTGCCGCGACTTTTAGACATTTTTTCGCCGTTGACGGTGAGAAATCCATGAACAAACAGGCTGGTTGGCGTGCGAAATCCAGCCCCCATCAGCATGGCCGGCCAGAACAGCGCATGAAAATAGATGATGTCCTTCCCAATGAAGTGATAGACCTCCGTGTCTTCGCCGCGCCAGTACGCGTTAAAGTCGGCTCCGCTCCGCTTGCACCAGTCCAGCGTCGAAGCCATGTATCCGATAGGCGCGTCAAGCCAGACATAAAAGTACTTATCTGGATAACCGGGAATTTCGAACCCGAAGTAAGGGGCATCGCGGGAAATGTCCCAATCCTGCAAGCCGACCTGAAACCATTCCTGTAGCTTATTGGCCACCTCGTCCTGCACGTGGCCGCCCTGCAACCATTGCTGCAATCTCTCGGCGAAGTCGCTCAAGCGGAAGAAGAGGTGCGCGGATTCGCGCCATGCAGGCTGTGCGCCGCATTGAGCGCAATAAGGATTGATTAGGTCGCGCGGGTTGTAGGTTGCCGAACAGACCTCGCACGAATCGCCGTACTGGTCTTCAGCGCCGCAGTTCGGACAGGTGCCGCGAATGTAACGGTCTGGTAGGAACATACGGTCGGCGTCACAGTAAGCCTGCTCAATCGTGCGCTCGACGATGTGATTGCGCTGACGGAGTGTCAGAAAAATATTGGCGCACAGTTGCCTGTTCTCCTCGGAATGGGTTGTGTAGTAGTTGTCGAAATGAATTTGGAAATTGTCGAAATCGCGACGGTGCTCGTGCCAGACGCGTTCGATCAGTTGTTCCGGCTCGATGCCCTCATCGCGGGCGCGCACCATGATGGGCGTCCCATGCGTGTCGTCGGCGCAGAGATAGACCGCATCTCGCCCCTTGAGTTTCCAGTAGCGGACCCAGATGTCGGTCTGTATGTACTCGACGAGGTGGCCGATGTGAATCGCGCCGTTGGCGTAAGGTAGAGCGCTGGTGACGAGCATCTTTTTCATGATGGCCATTTCCCCGACGGAGCAAGCGGCGAGGAGCTAATAGAGCCGCGCTCCATCGGGAAGGTCGGTCGTAACCTGCGCAAGAGCGGCAGACGTGCCCCGCTGAAGAATTGGCAGGCAAGCAGTGAACGTTTCGCCCGCTGTCGCCAAAGGGTGTAAACCCGTTGCTACGATCACCTCTTGGCCAGCCGCCTGAGTTGCCAGCGGCGAAGACAAAGCCAGAGATTGAATCTCACTCGTCGTTCGAACGGTCACTGCGGATAAATCCGGCAAGTTATGCAGTTGCTTGACCCCCAGAATCGTTCCCTTGTGCAGACTCAAATGCTTGAAGGCTTCAAACGCCACGCGGGGCTTCGGGGGGAGGTCCGGCGGCGAAGCAGCAGGGGCGGCAAAAAAGTTGACCAACTCGACGGTGCCGCCGCAAAAGACCGTCACCATTTCAGACAACAGCCACGCGCCCTTCAACAGCGTGGCGGCGGGCAGAAACCCGTTGCCTTGAAGAAAGAACACGATGTCGCGTGACTCCCGCGTTACTTTCGTCTGCTCGCATTGCAACACGTCCAAACGACAGATGATTGATCCGTGCGGGTCAACGTAGGCGTATTCACCCGGCAGGCGTTGAGGCATGGTTTGTCCCAGAGGCACGAAGACATCTTGCGGCGTCGTAGTTCGCAGCGTGATTGGCGCGGCGAGCTTATCCAGATCGTGCGCGCCGATTGACAGCAGCGTGCGCGCCGAGACGATGTTGTAGCAGTCAACTACCGCCTCGGCGGCCATGAAGTCACGGTTACGACGAACGTATGTGATCAGTTTTTCCGGAGCGGGGGACTCATCGAACGCACCGAATTGCTCATGCACCCGATGATATTCACGAATGCACGGGTGGGTCGAGACGGAGCGGTTCTTCCAGTAAGCAGCCAACTGCCGCCCCGCGAAGCGACGGTATGCGATCAACTCCGGCAGCGTCCGCGTGTTCACAACATTGCGCGCAACTAGGACGGCTGCCGACAGTCCGATCCCTGACAACTCTGACGCAACGTTTAAAAACATCTCTCGGCCATCAAACCTCTGTGATTCTCTCCCAGGGGAACCTGTCTCGTCCGTAATGACCGTAGGCCGCCGTCTCGGAATACGACCAGTCGGTCGGCTGCCTCGCTTTATTCGGGTCGAGCGGTGTCGGGTGGCGTAGGCCGAGGAGTTCGATAATGTACGCAGGCGAAAGGTCTTTGAAGCGATCACGAACCGCTTGAGACAATTCACGACCCGTATTCGTGATCGCCGAGATCATTTCGGGTTGTTCCTGACCGATGGCGTAGGCAAGCGTCACCGTACACTCGTCTATGTCGTCGTTCTCGCGGATGAGCGTCCTTGCGATCAGGCGTGCCATGTAAGCCGCACTTCTGTCCACCTTGGTCGGGTCTTTCCCCGAGTAAGCGCCCCCGCCCACGGGCACACGCGGGCCGTAGGCGTCGACCACGATCTTACGCCCCACCACCCCGGCGTCGCCGGTCGGCCCGCCGACCGCGAACGCTCCGGTTCCATTTATTACGACGCGAATACCGCCGTTCGGTTGTCCCCCGATGACGTAGTAGTTTTTGGACTCGCCCCCGACTTGTTGCTTACGCTTCTCGACGTTTAATGAACCGGCGGTCAACTCCGGCAGGATGATTGGCTGAATTGCTTGGGCGATGATGGCGCGCGCCATTTCCTCGGTCTTTTGCTCCTCCTCGTCTTCACTGAATTCCTCGTGCTGGGCTGCGACGACGACACTGTAGACCGTTCCCTCCTCGTTAATCGAAACCTGCGACTTGCAATCCGTCTTCAACCGCGCCAGTGTTTGGGAGGTTCTGAGGTCGCGGAGTTTCATGCAGATGTCGCGCGCCAATACCCACTCTCTAGGCATGTGTTCGGGCGTCTCTCTGGTCGCATAACCGACCATTATTCCCTGATCTCCCGCTCCCCCGATGTTAGTTCCCCTTTGGATGTCGGGAGATTGGCTGCGGATGTGGTTGATGACGGTCAACTCTTCTGTGTTCGTACCGTAACCTATCCGCTTCCAGACCTCGCGCGCCAACTCGACCACGTCCAGCCCCGAACGAATTCGCGGGTCTAGCTTCGCCTCGCCCGAGACGATGAGCAAATTGTCTTTGGCAAGACATTCGATAGCCGTTCGTGAGGACTCTCGATGATTGATCTTTGTATCCTCCAAATCACCAGCGAGCTTAAGAACTTCGTCCAGAATACGGTCGGCAACCTGGTCGCAAAACTTGTCCGGGTGTCCTTCGGAAACGTGCTCCGCTGTTCTTGCCGGTTTTCTATCCATCTTCTCCTCCTGTCAGATAGCATGTGTTGTGATTACGGCCAGGTCCGCCTCGATTTACAATTCGAGAGATTGCCACGCGCGAAGCCACCCGTGCAGGAGGCATCTCCACGCCTCACTTCGTCGTGCAAAACACACCTCCCTCAGTTTTAATGTTTGTGGCAAAAAAACATTACATCGGGGGGTCAAACCTTGCGCCTGAAGTGTCGAAGTGTCGCGGCAGCAGATCACCTGTTGACGCGCATGGCGTTTGCGACAAAAATAGCTCGTTACAGACGAATCCACCGCCGCCTCCACTCTCATACGCCTCAGGTACTATCGCGGCTCGCAAGTGAGTAGCAGGTGTTGTCGCTTCACAGTCTTACAAACGGATATGCCAAGTTCGCACACTGCACAACTGCGGCACGCCGCGTTTTACCTCAACGTTCTCCGCAAGTATGAACAGCTTTACGCGCAGGGTGGCCATTACGTGCGCCCTGCGGTTGATGCCTTAACAGCAGATTGGGTCAACATCGAAATGGCGCAACTGAGGTGTGAGGAACGGATGGAGCAGGACGATGAGGCGGCGGCGCTTTGTTGCGATTATCCTACCTCTGGCGCGCGCGTGCTGGACATGGTTATTCATCCACGCAAGCGGATTCAATGGCGACAGGCCGCGCTTAAGGCTGCACGGAAGTTGAATTTCAGTGTCGGGCTGTCCGCCCATCTGGGAAATCTTGGGCGCGCATATATTCAAATGGGACAGCCCCGGCGCGCGATTAAGTTTCACAAAGAGGCGTTGCAATTGGCTCGTAAGTTTAGCGACCGCGAAGGCGAAGGCATCGAACTGGGCAATTTGGGATCGGCCTATTTTGAACTGGGTCAAGCGAGCAACGCCCTTAAATTCCACCACCAGTCATTAGCAATTGCGCGCGAGGTCGGAGACCGTTCAGGAGAAGCATACTCACTCGGCAGCATCGGCGAGTGCTACGCGGCGATGGGAGGACTCCAACGCGCCATCGAGGCATATGAGCATGGTCTGGCCATAGCCAGAGAGACAAACGATATTCATGCGGTCGGCACTATGCTCGGAAGGATCGGCCTCGTCTATAAGCACATGGGCAAACCCACTCTTGCGATCAGTTTCCTGACTCAATTGCTGGCCATCGCCCGAACGTTTGGAGACGTTCGCGCGGAATCCGGCGCGTTAGGAAATCTCGGAAGCGTCTTCTACACGTGCAGCGAAGTGCGCCGCGCGATTACATTGTTTGAACAACAACGCGAGATAGACAGAAAGCTTGGAGACCGTCAGGGAGAGAGCAAGGCCTTAGGAAATCTGGCTTTATGCTATGCGTTTCTGGGGCAGACGCAGGAGGCTGCCGAACTCACCGTGCAAGCATTAAACATGAGCCGTGAAATCGGAAATCGACGCGCCGAAGGTGATCTCTGGGGACATCTCGGCCATCTACGCGTTACCCAGGGCGATGTCGAAGGCGCGATTGAGGCTTATCAGGAGCAGTTGCAGATCACCCGAAGAATCAAGAACCGGAGTGGCGAGGGAAACGCGCTGAATAATCTCGGCAATACATGCCTTGCCCGCGGCGATGTAGAGGGCGCGATGAACTATTATCAACAGCGACTCGTCATTACGCGTGAGATCGAAGACCGGATGGGCGAAGGAACCGTGCTCGGAAACATCGGTATCGTTCATTTCCTTCGGGGCGACGCCGATCTCGCCATCGAATTCTATGACGAACACATCAACATCGCCCGTCAGATTGGCGACCTGAAAGGGGAAGCCAACTCGCTGCTCAATAAGGGCGCCGCGCTTGACCAGCTCGGCCTTCTATCGCAGGCGATAGATCACGTCGAAACCGCGCTCAAGATTTATGACCGCATCGAGAACCAGAACGTCGGTCCGGCGCGGCAACTACTTAGTAAACTCCAGGCTAGAGATAAGGGGGAAGCGGAAACAAACGAGGGGACACGTAAAGCTACGCCGCAAGAATGACTTTTGGAGCTGGCACTATTCGTCCCCAGGAGGCTCGTTTCCGCAGTTAGCCGTCGTCGTTTTCTGCTGAGTGGGGTTGCCGGAGAGTAAAAATCAGGGAAACGCTCAGGCGCGGAATTACTCGTGCTGCTGCTCAAGTAGAGTATGTTGAGAGTTCTAATAGAGGCGGCCAAGTTTAAACACAACTCCGGCCTCCACCGCGACAGACGCGCTCGACATCCAAAGCGTGAGACGCAAATCTTTTACAGTCGGCGCTTCAAAGATTTTGCTTTTGCAGCGGGCGGAGATTGCATAAGTGCCTCGATGTTGATGAAGAAGCTAAACGATCCCTCCTGCTGCACGCCGAGTGTGAATTCGACGTTGATTGAATTGCGCGGCAGGATTGGCGTCGCCGTCGTGATTGTTACGACCGTAGAGTTCAGACCGCCCCCGTTCGGCTGCGCAGGCGGTGTCTCGACCTGTGTGCCTTTGATGGGCACGACTGACCCGTCTGTGAGCGTGACGGTGAAGTCGGCGGCGGTAGATGAGATCAGGCGCAGGTCGGCCTGCCCGCTCCCCGCGCCGGGGCTGCCCAAAGTAGTGATGCCGACGATGCGAAATCGCAGGGCGGTTACGTTGGAGGAGGTGGCGTTCGTGAACTTGCGACGGATGCGCAGTGTCCCGTACCCCGCAGTTGTCGGGTGAGCTCCAAGCGCAGTGCGCACACGTGCGCACCCGCTCGTCACAGAACCGAATCCGGCGCACTGCGGGTCAACGAGTGAACTCTTGATTGCAGTGTTGCGTTGAACCGGACTCATCTGGTTCTCCGCGCCCGGCGCGCCGAGGACTGCGTTGTTGCCGACCGCGAGCGGGTCGGTGGCGACGAGCACGAAGTCAGCCGAGTTGTTACCCGTGTCCAGCGGGACGCCGCTCGTCGCCTTGCGCACGTAGGCGTGCTCGCTGTCGGTGTTGATCCCACTGCCCGGCGCGAGGCCGTTCCCCTCGATGTAGAGCGGGTTCGCGGTGCTGAAGCCGACCGCGTCGAGGCGCGTGCCGGTCGTGAAGTTCGTCGAGTTGTTGAACAGAGCGATGCCCGCATTATCTGGAATGTCCGTGCCGAGCGCAGCGTCGGCTGACGCCGGCAGGCTGTAAAGCGCGCCCGTGATCAGGTAATGACCGCGCGCAGGGATCGAGCCGCTGTCGAATGTGTGGAGCACAGTGCCGCCGGAGACCGCCGACCAATTCGTGATGCCGACAGCTTGATCGCTCTGATTGTAGAGTTCGATGAACTCGTCCGTCGCGCCGTTCGTTCCGCGGAAGCGGAACTCGCTGATGATGACTTGCGGCGTGGCGGTAAAGTCCGCAGTCTGATTCGCGTTGAGGGCGGAGAACGTCCGGCTCGGCGGCATGAAAGTGAAGCCCGCCCCTGATGGGCTGACGGTATATTCGTTGCCTCCGGCTAGGCCGTTGAAAGAGTAGTTGCCGTCGCTGTCGGTCGTGATTGAAGAAACCGGCGTCGCGCCGGTGGCGAGGGAGACTTGCATGCCCGCCAGCGGCGCACCTGTGTTATTGGTGACGGTGCCGCTGATGATGAAGTCGTTGCCGTCCGGCGGCGTTGGTGTCGGCGTTGGCGTTGGCGTTGGCGTTGGGGTCCCGACGGTCGTTACCGCATCAGGAGATTCCGGGGCAGTTTCAACATTTCCGGAGTTGTCGCGCGCGATTGAATAGAAGCGATAGGTAGTATTCAACTCGCCGACAAATTGCGCGCTCGTCGCCGTAGTGCCAGACAACAAAGCCTGGTACGGTCCATCGTTGGCTGAAAAGAAGATGTCGTAGTTCAGCAAGCCGGAGCCGTTCAGCGCATCCACGCCCGACCAGGAGATATTAAATGTCGGATTCGGCTGCGTGGCCGCTAACGAATTGACCGCGCTGGCGGGCGCCTCGGCATCGATTGTGTTGCCGACTATGTTGGTATTGATCGGAGCTTCAGTGTCGAAAGTAATTGTCGCTTCGTTATGAATCACCACGCCGCTTGCGACAGTCGATTTTGGTTTGATAGTGAAAGCAACAAAACCCTGTCCGTCGTTGCTGTCGTTATTAGGTGGCAGCAGGCCTAGTGTCGCGCTGTTTGGTTGCTCGCCCGTGGCTGGATCAATCGCCGTCAGCGTCCACGTCACTGTTCCGTTTGAGACATCGACGCCCGCACTAATGTCCGCGAGTAGGTGGCCGAGGTCTGCACCGAGTTGAACGCGCTGTTGGAAGAAGGCGCGATTTTCCGGAACCTGAAAGCGATACTGCTTGAATCCGATTTCACTCAAACGTAATGTACGCCAATCAAGATTCGGGTCAAGCTGGTCAGTGATACGGATTCTTTGCGCATAAGCAGAGGCGGTTGAAAGATTCTCAAAATTTATGCGGTAGAGTAAGTTTTGTTGCGTAGAGACAAATTGCTGCTCCCCAAATCCGAGTGGTCCGACCTTATCATTCGGATCAATCGGCCGACGGATTGACGAAGTAGTTATATGATCATAACTGTCGGGCTTGGGTTGCGGCTGGAGGCATTCGCCGAGGAATTTTCCCCGCTCATACTCGTCCCAGATACGTCTAATGGCCTTCATCACATCCGTTGCAATCTTGAGGGATTTGAACGGTGAGAATTCGAAAGCGCATATTGCCGTGCGATGTAGATAAGTAATTATCACTCCGCCTATCGTCTGCCACCCGGAAGACCCGGATTTTTTTCCGGTCGTGTTTTCCAGGACGATTTCGGTGGGGATGGAGAAAATCTCCACCATCTGATCGACGATTGCGCCAACACATCCCGATGGCAGAACGGCGCTAATGGCCTCAAATAGAAACTGTCTCAATGCTTCGGCAATACAGTAAGTAGCATGCTGATTTAGCGCTAAACCCTGCAAAGAGGCGTTACCGTTTAGCCCTCCCCGCGACGCGGCGATGTCCGTCGCGAGCATGGGCGGCAGAAGAGAAGCCCGCACCGACATCGAGTCGGCGGTGGGGGAGGCCAAGACGTCAATCGAAATATCTAACGCGTCGCCCCGTCTTAATAGCGGAATAATTAGAGGAATCAGCCTCCCGTTTTCAGTATCAATTGAAATCGGGACATCTTCTACACTGATTCCAACCGGCAGGTCGGCCTGTGTAAGCGGTTTGATTTCCCTTTCACGCGATAGCCGAAACTCTGAGTTGGCGGGAAGAAAAATCAGCAGTGGGGTTAGTACCGCGTCATTTAATCCTTTGTTACGCAGCGAGACGGTGAAGCGTCCGTATGCATTGGGACGAATACTTCCGAGAGAAGAGACGGAAACAGATACCTCGTGTCCACCTCCCTGAACGATGGTAAATCCGTCAGCAACTGTTTTTATCTGCCCATCTGGATTGGTCACCACTACGTCGCAGGTTCCAATCGGTTGCTGCCGTAAATCAAAGAGCGCAACAATTTGTGATTTTTCAATTTTCGTTTGCAACGGCAAAATCTCCGCCCCGGTTTCATTAACCAGTTTGACCGTTGCCTGCGGTTGGAATTTCCCCCCGTCGATAGTTAAAGTTGAAAAGCCCAGATTGCCCGCCCGTGAAGGCGAAACCTGACGTATATTGAAGGGAAGGATTTCCGCTTTAATCGTGACGTTTTTGGCGAGAGTTTCCGCCGGTACGAATTCCGATCGCACAAGGTTGTAGTAATTTCCGGCCTGTGAGTTTTGTATAACTACTTCTTGGTCTGGTTCATTCGGACGGCTAAATGAGAAGTCAAAGATGTTGCGGCTGGCGATCTGATCAAAGCGGGTGAACAATTCGATTGACGAGCCAGCTTGCCCGTCTACCGTGAATAACAGGGTTTCGTCGGCGGGCACATTTGTTTTGTAGAATCTCTCTTGTTCGGTGACTAAAGTTGTGTTGCTTGGAATGCCGAGTTGTAATTCCGGCACATCAATCAATGTTTGTATATCACCAGCCCCACTATTGTTAGCCTCGTTTACTTCGCGCACCCTGTTTTGCACGTCAGTCCTGACGACGACGTAATAGTTGCCGAGATTGAGGGCCGGAAGAGTTGTGGTCAATTGGCCGTTGTAGTTTTGTCCTGCGGCGATTGGACCGGCTTTGGTCTGCCTGCCGATCAGAATATCGCCGATGTCCCAGGTTTGGTCGGACGATAAATAAACCGCATCATTCCACAAGCCCGAGGCCGGATTTGTGCCGCTGTTCTGAATGGTCCAGTTAAACGTAATAGTCTTACCGGGCGAACCGCTCGCCGGAGCAGTGATGCTCGACACGACCAGATCGGCAGGTGGCGTCAGGTTAAAGACGATCCCATCCGTGGCACTATTGTTGTTTTCATTCGACTCGGCGAGATCATTGCGACGATCTGTCCTCACAAAGACATAGTACTTCCCGGTGAACCCTTGCGGCACAAAGACCGAGAGCGCGTCAGTATAACCAGTCTGGCCGTTCAGAAAGCCGTTGTGCTGTTTCGAGCCGACCACGCGATCTGACGGATCATCAATCTGATCCAGCGAGAGCACAACTTCGTCTATCCAGCGAGAGCCAACCGTGGGATTCGCGCCCGTGTTGAGCACGGTCCAGTTCACAGTCATGTCCTGCCCGGAAAATGCAGTTGCAGGCGCATCAACCGTGACCACGGTTAAATCGACGGCGGGAACTTGAATTGCCAGAGCCACCGTACGCAGATTGTTGTCTTCACGCTGGCCTTCAAAAATATTACTGAGATGGTCGGCTTGAATAATTAGAAAGTAATTCCCCGCCGGAACGACCGGCAACGCCGCCTGCACCTGCCGATTGTAGCTTCCGCCAATTGCCAGTGGACCTGCGGATGGTGCTGTTGCAAGTCTCGAATCATTGTTGCTGAGAACTGCATCGCTTGAAAAGTAGACTGCATCGCCCCACGACGGGTTGCTGACGGCAACCGTTCCCTGATTAACAACTGTCCAGTCCACGCTGACGGTTTGACCGCCGACGGTATTGGATTGTGAGCTCGCAGCTTCGACGACTAGGTCAGGCAGGTTGTTGCTGATCGCCATTGACTCAGACCCGACACCCGCGTTGTTCGCGTTGTTTGCGCATTCTTCGACTTCGTTGTTTGCGTCTGTGAGCACAGTCACAAAGTAGTTCCCTTGTGCCGTGTTTGGAATTGTGAGGGTTTCCGTTCGCGTGTAGTTTCCCCCGTTGTTCAGCGCGCCGATATGATCGAAGGAGCCGATCAGCAACGCCCTCGCGCTATCAAACGCCGGAGTTGAACTTAAGTAAATCCGATCCGTCCATCTCGCCGTCGCGGTTGCGCCAGCGCCTTGATTAGCCACAGCCCAATTCACACTGAATTGCTGACCGGCGTTTCCCGTCGCCAGGTGGTTCACTGTTGTGACGCGCAAATCCGGCGCGGCCTCGACGATTTGAATTGAACGCGGCTGGCTTGAGTTGTTGGTTTCGGCGTTAAGGTTTGAGTCGAATTCGAAAATCTGCCGACGGCTATCAGTCAACACGAAAAGGTAATAGGTACCGCCGATGCAGGACGGCACGGTCACATTTGCCGTCGCACTGTAAGTTAATCCCGGGTCCAGAGAGTTGCCTCTAAAAACGCTGGTTAAAAGCGTGTCGTTTTCGGTGTCAAGCGTTTGATCCGATGACAAATAAACTGCGTCGAACCAATTGGGCGTAGCCTCGAAAGCTCCCTGGTTCTGAGCTGTCCAGCCAATGCTGAGCGATTGGCCGGTGGAGCCGGTTGCGGGAGCACTTAGAGAACCTGGGATTATCAAGTCCGGCGGCGTGGCGCGAATATGCAGGGGCGAGCCAGGCTGCTGACGGTCGTAGTTCGCGTTGTTGGTTTCGTTGTTGAACTCGTAAACCTGTTGATTGCCGTCCGCGAGAATGAAGACGTACCAGTCGCCCGCGATGTCGTTGGGTAAGGTCGCCGTGTAATTACTGACCGTATAGCCTTCGTTCTGAGTTAAGGCTCCGCTTCTCGGACGCGAGCCGACCAGCCTGTCCGTGTTCAGGTCGAGTGTCGTGTCTGGCGAAAGATATATCTTATCGAGCCAGTTTATTTGATCCGGCGGTGTAACGCCGTCGCCGCGATTTTCCACACGCCAGTTCAGAGCCATCTGTCCGCCGGCAAAAACCTCTTCAGGAGCGGCGACGCTGATCGTTTGCAAGTCAGGAAGAAGGGGCGCGTTAAGTTGAATCGGGCGGGCTATGCCATAGTTATTCTCGTCATTTTCTTCGCTCACCAGATGCGGGTAATCGTTCGAGCGGTGATTGGTTCCATCGCCATCCGTCCAGACGATAACCTTGTACTGGCCGACCAAACCCTGCGGGATTTTTATTTCGGCGGACGCTGTATAACTCTCTCCGGCGGACAAATAATTCATGCTTGTCACCGGAATTTTGAAGGGGTCTTCAATCTCCGGCGCGTTATCCAGAGAGAGATAGACATAATCCTGCCAGGACGGAGCATTGGTGGGGCTGCCGCCGCTGTTCTTGACAGTCCATTGCACGAGAATGGACTGGCCGAAAAATGCCGAATTTGGCGCAACAATACTATCCACTACCAAGTCAGCCTTAGGCGGTCGAGTGATGTTGATGGGACGTGCAACAAAGTTATTGTCTTCTTGACTACCCTCGTTGATTTGACTTTGCGCGTCCGTCTGAACCAGCAGGAAGTAAGAGCCGCCCTGACTAATCTTGCTGCGAGCAATGTTGAGCGTTTGAATGCGGTCTGCCGTTTGACTTGGTTCCAGATTGCCGTTGAAAGGAAATTCTCCGATCAGAATATCGTTGCCGAGTTGGTTGTCAGTCGAGAGGAGGACTCGATCCGTCCAGGGCGCAGTGGCCTGCGCCAAACCCTGATTCTGCACTGTCCACGATACGTTAAAGGCGGAATCAGTTTGCGCGCTGGCGGGCACACTGGCAGCAGAAAACGTCAGGTCGGGTCTGGGGGCAAGTACCGTTAGACTCGCCGAGATATCGCTTGATTGATAGGAAGCCGTAATCGACGCAGACGCATCTGACGTGTGAACAGAAGTCGCCATGGAAAAGGTTCCGATTGTTTGTCCCTCGGCGATGGTCAGAGACGAAGGGACGGTAGCGACATTCTGGTTACTGCTGCTGAGATTCAACACCACGCCACCTGCGGGCGCTGCGCTGGCGAGCGTCAATGTTCCGGTCGCCGGTTGTCCGCCATTGACAGGATTCGGGCTCAGTACAAGCGATTGGATTGTGCCGGGGAGACATTTGCCCGCGCTTTCGGCATTAAATATTGACTGAATCTCCGTCGGGGACAACGGTCTGTCGTAAATGGAAACTTCATCGAGTTTTCCCTGAAAGGGATTGTTATCAACCTGAACTCGCCCCAGAGTTATTCGGGGCGGAGTAGTAAGACTTTGCGTTCCTGCATTGGCAGAGGCGACCTGAAGCCCGTCAACATATAGTTTCATCTCGCCGGTGCTTCGGAGTCTGGTCGCCGCTACGTGATGCCAGTTGCCGTCCGCTACAAAACCGCTTCTAATCGTTCTGTCGGGGTTGCCGATGCCAAAAAGAACTTTTCCACTTCGAAGTGTTACTCCAAAATCATTCGTGACGGTTCTTACCTCTGCGTCAACCAGCCCTTGCCCCTCATACCATTGACCACCATCAGAGCCGAGAACTTGTGTCGTGTTCAGCCAAAACTCGATGCTAAAATCATCTTGAACAGAGCGATTTACAGACACATAATCGTTAACGCCATCAAAGCTGAAGGACTGCCCGATCAATCCTGTCGAAAAAGTTGTCCCATTTTGTAGAAGCCCATTGTTAGCGCCTAAAACGTCATTGGCGTTCCCTTCAGCCTTCCACCAACCTACTGCGCCTGAGGGCAGCGAGGAGCAGGCCGGGGGCGTAGCCAGGATGAACGAAAGATTGTCGGCATAGCCATCGTTGTTTGAACTTGCGAGCCGTGTCATTTGCAGGACAACTTCAACCGTCCTCGTCCCGACGGGAACGATGCCGACAGACTTCCTTGCTATTAATCCTGTGACATTGCTCCTCTCCGCTGCTGTCACGGGACCGATTGAGGTTGTGCCGAGCGGGCTATCGGCTGCATCCTTAAAAGTAAGCAACACCCGCGCTGAATCCCCCTGACTTTGAAGGCCACCCAAAAAACCGCTCAAGTTGAATTGTTGAGTGCCGCTGTCGATTTGACTGGAACAACCGGAGAGGTCAATAACCTGGGAACCACTGGAAGTTGCCGCAGTTCCGCCGGCAAAGAAGAAGAGTCCGCGATTGGCCGGACCAACATGTGTGGAGGTAGGAAAATCGGGAGATGCACCATACTTGACCACGGTAAACGTACCCGTTTCCTTCTCCCACGCGGAAACATCATGGTCTGTAGTTCCGTTACCGCTTGCCGCTGTGTCGGTTTCGGCGTCACCATTAACAATGAGATTGCTGCCCGGTGTACAAACTGCAACTCTCCTCGCACTGGAAGAATTATTTGACCCGATGTTTGTGCCTTCCTCTGCAAAGGTCGCCCGGGTTCGCCCCGTAAACATACTCACACCTAAGGCAAGCGCCAGGAGAACAACCGACGTTACACGCAGGCCAGATAGCGAGAAGGAGTTTTTACAGTTTAATAATTTCATTGCTTTAATTCTTGATCGCATCTTTTCGATACGGGTGTTGGAATGTCGCCGAAGAAAAAAGCCCACGCCGTAACCACCGACGAGGCGCCGCCCTTTTTGTTACTGCGCTGTTTACGTAGGGAGCGAACCACGCGCGCTGATTGGGCCCTTGCTTACAGTCCGGAGACCGAAATTCCGTGCTGCAAATCCACACACCGCGCCTTCGATGCGCAGGAACGTATGCCCTGTCGCGCGGACATCGTGAGTTCCCAATGACAAAGTTTTAGTTGAGTTCTGCGAGGAGAAGCTGTGAGTGGTAGTCAGAGCAAAACGCGAATTCGCAGAACTGAGGTTTCTGCAACCAGGCTTTCCATTTGTATATACTGAACGTTCGACTATTCAATGATGGAACGGCGACAGGCATAGAGATGATCGCGCCGCACAAGTTGGAACGGGTGCAGCCAGCCACAGAGGTCAGACGTGCTTTACGCCATTACCGCCGCCGGAAGGTCGAACAGATCTGGGCGTGGTTGCAAAACTTCCGCCGCGTGACGACGCGCTTTGATTATCATGTCGAGAATCATATTGGCTTCGCGCACCTCGGCTGCGTCAAGATTTTGCTGAGGTGTGATTTATGAAACCGCTTCGAGTTTTTGCACTCCAAAATTAAAAAGCCAAAACTATTATGGATTTTGCGAAAGCTTAATCCAATGCCAGCCTATTGTGTCTGCGTTTGTCCCGCCGACACCGGCAGTTGCCGGGTCAATTCGGATGCCGGTAATTTTTCCTGTCCATTTTTCATGTGTAAGAGGAATTGAATAATCTTTAAATTGTCCATTGTTCTGAACGGTAAAATCAATTTTCTTATTTTCATGATAGTCATTTTCCGAAGCCGTTTTAAAGAAAATCTGTCCGTTTCCGTCCGCTGCGTTGCTCGCCATACTAAATTTGAGATATTTCAGAACGGAAGCATCAACATAAAGCTCTGGACTTTTGATATGCGGATCATTTCCGGATGGGTCAAGGAAAAGAGTTCCACCATTAACCGACCAACCTGACCAGTTAATTAATGACCAACCTTCATTGTTACTATTTCCATGAAATTCCCAATAAGCATAATCATTACCGTTTGCAGTTAAGCCAGTGGGGCTGACTACCCAGGCCGGGTCGATATACCCGTAATTGACAGCATTGCCCGGCATATATCCCCAATATTGCCCTGAGCCGCTCGGATTATGTAATACCGGAGCGCGTTTGATTTCAAAGTGAAGGTGAACTCCCCAGCATCCTCCCGCGCAACTCTCTCCGCCTGTCTTTCCTATCACCCCTAATTTTTCTCCTTTTGTTATAGCTTCATTGACGTAAAGTCCCGGAGAAAAACTTTCCAAGTGCGAGTATGAAGAATAAAGTATTTCCATAGCCCCCTGAGGATTAATAGCCTTGTGTTCTATAATTATTGAATTACCCATATTGTGATCTGCATTATTAGTTGTCAGGTCATTCGGGACAATAGCGACAATTTTCCCTGCATTTGTTGCATAAATATTCTTGTCGCTGGAGATCATATCAAGTGCTGAATGATATTTCCCCGCTGAATAGCAACTTGTCGAGTTAAAACCACAAACAGTCGAACCTCCATTGAGCGGAGAGCGGAACCTTGCATCTTGTGCAAATAAATCGCCCTGAGTTGATAAAACAAAAAACAGCGCGGCAAAAAATAATTCTGATGGTTTTTTTAACATCTTAAACTCTACTTTTAGATATATGTTCCAAACCCTGACTTTCTACCTTTTGACTGTTTTGAAAAATGTTCAGTTTCAGCCTCCAATCAACATAGAGGCCATCGCACAAATACTATGTGGAATCCGGCGGAAACATTACAAGGCAGATGCACGTCTGGGAAACGGTAGGAGTAAAAAACATGCGGACCTGAGATCAGTCCTGCTTTTTGCTTAAAACCTCGATGAAATTCTCAAGCTCATGGCTGCGCTTCAAGTTACCTGCCCGTTCTTGCAGGGCGGCAGTATCCTTTACCAATTCAACGGACTCGGGCGATAGCTTCAATACCTCTTCGTACGCATCGGCGGCCTCGATATAGAGTCCGTAGCGCAGGTAGATATCAGCGCGGAAAAGGAGCGAAAGAAGATTGTTCTCTTCCTTCAAGGCCGCCAATTCTTGCTGTAGGGCTTGCTCTTTCTCTACGGGCACGAGTTGGAACGTGGCGGTGTTCTGTTGGAACTTGGCGGTGTTCTCCGTGTAGAAGCTTCGGACTGTCAGTCGGAGTGTGGCCCCGGGATGTTTCTCGCGCACGCCTCTCAGAAACTCCTTCAGCCCGTCGTCGGAAAAAGAGCCGTCCGCGCCTGAGACGTTCATCCTCTCCCACTTCGCGTGTTCCACCCCGACGATGCTGACTGAAAGGTTTAAGTTCGCAGTGGTTGATGAGGCCCAGCGAAACTCTGCCGTTTCGGGACGAACGTTGTCCACTAACTCTTTTGCTTCGAGCGGGTACAAGATGAAAGCATCCCCCGTGCGGTGCCGAATGCGGGCTCGGAAGTGGCTGGCGATAACTCTCTGGACGGGTGACTCCTTCGGGGTCGAACAGATGATGTGGACGGGGACGGGGTACCACTTGCCTGCGGGTAAGGGGGGTCTCGTCTCGTCGCACAGTATGATCTGCATTTGCCCGCCTCTACCGAGTTTCAGTCTTTGCTTTGGCTGCAAGTCCCTCACGTAGTCTTTCTCGGTCAGCGTTTCGACCTTACCATCTTCCTGTCTCAGGAGGGCCGTGCCTTTGAGGTAGATAATCCGGCCTACGTTATTCTGCGCCGCCGCGCTGATACAGAACACGGTAATTGTCAGACAGAGCAGACATATTCTCAGCATCACATCCCTCTCAGACATCGTCTCGTTTACAAGTTCTTCTCCCGCGTTGGCCGGACAGATCATCGGCCCTCCGCGCCCCGACGACCTCGTGTCTTCTACACGTCCAACTTACAGCCGCCCGCCCACACCTCGACGACTGCGGAGTAGTCGCGCGCTTCAGTCATGACGACGATGCGGGCGTCGTTGACGGCGGCAGCGAAAGACTTCCCTTCGCTCAGCCCGTTGTACAAGCCCTTGGCGAAACTGATGGCAGCACCGTCGCCGACGGGCAGGTTGTTGCCGACGACGTTCATCCCGAGCCTTGAGATGAATTCCGCCTGAGAGGCCGAATAGCAGCTATTCAAGACAACAATTTCCACGCACTCTTTCAGCGGCTTAAATAAACGCTCCAGCACGTCGGCGGTTAAGATCTGGCTCTGGTTGTCGTCCCTCGTGATGAGTATCCCCTCCAACGACCCGTGACCGGAAAAATGCACGATGTTCGGCCTGGCATTCATCGCCCTCAACAACTCCGTGATCGTGACAGCGAATTGCGGCTGAAGAAACTCGAACTTATCGCGATGGCTCCCGCGCTCCATCTCCGCTTTGATAATGCGGTGTTCCCTGTCCGTCTGTATGCGGGAGGCATCGCTGGGGTTGGCCGCGATGAAGAGGATTTTTCTCTTGCGTGAGTCTGTGGCTTCCGTAGTCTGAGGCCCCGGCGTCACATTGTCCGGCTCAACGGTTAATGCGCCGTTCAAGACATGCGACTTGTCAGGACCGGCCTGCACGCCCCAAGCGCCAGCCGGTTTGTCGTGAGCCGGAATGTGTTGCCCCTCATGCGACCACCGGAGCGCCTTCGCGAAGGCGGGGCGTAGACACAAGGCGACGCCCACGAGCAAGAAGTCCAGCCACAACAATCCTAACCAGTAAACGAAGACGAGGCCAGCCAGCAGACTCGCCGCCCCTACAGCGGAGACGAGTATGACACTGTGCTGAGAAGCGACGCGGGAGGTCGCGCCGTCTTTGTAGCGCCTCACTAAGGCGAAGGCCCCGAACGCCAGGAGCGAGAGGCAAACGTCCAGCGCCAGGCGGACGGCCAGCTTAATTTCATACAACGGCTCGCGGGCGAACGTATAAGCCGCGCAGGCATGCTCGTAGACACCCGCATACTGCTCGCTTCGCCCGGGAGGTGTGAAGACCTCCGGCGCCCTCGCCGCTTCAAAAGTACCGTCGCCGAGCAGCACCATTTTATGACGGAGCATTGCTCCCGCACCGGCGATTGAGGCTCCGCTACTGGTTAAAAGTCTACCTTGCAGGATGCCTTCGAGCTTGCCATAGTTGATCGGCGCATCGGCGTATTCGACGCCCTCTTTCAATTGTCGTTGCGCCGCCGGCAGACCATCCCCGGTGGTCTCGATGGCCCACGATATTCCTTTAGGCAGTCGGGCCTTGGTGTATGCGCGGGAGAGTGAGGCACTCAGCGAGAAGAGTCTCTCCGCGTCGGCTCCTGCCTTCAGCCAGATGAGGATACGTCCCGTATCCTCGTCGCTGTTAAGGGCAGTGGCCGCCAGTTCCTTATACTTTTCCTGGCCTAACCAGTCGCGGGGCTGGCCCGCGCTTCCGACCTCCCCGACGCCCAGAAAGATGGGAATCTTCTTCTCCGACTTGAGCTTCAGGCAGAATTCGAGGAAATCGATATACTCCCGTGCCTGTTCCTCCATGGGCGGTGCGGAGTTGTCGTGGACCTCATTGACCCGGTCCTTCGGATTGAGAACAAGGGCGATGGCGATGGCGCGGGGTCTCTGTTCAGCGACGGCGGCGGTGATCTCTTTCAACTTCGCCAGATCAGTAATCTGCCCATGCTTCTCCTTGAGCTCGCTCGTGTCCACCACCACCACCGGCAACTCTTCACTCCTGCCGACCGGCGCGACGGCACGCAGAACGTCAAAAGTAAAAAGCTCTACGCGATGTCCGACGGACGTGTGCTCGACCAGAATTTTGACGGCCACCAATAAGATCGTCAGTACCGTGCCCTGCAACACGTATCTAGAGGTGCTCCAGGAAGGGGCTTTCATTCTCTTTAGCTCCGTGAGAGGTCCAGTGATTGCCTGCGTAAATTGTTGTAGAATTGCCACGGTCGGTCAAGGGGAAAAGCCCGCGCTTCACCGGGGTCGCAGAAGACCAGACCCTTTTCACGTCTTGAGAAAGCCTCATGCCTGCCGTGAGCAGAACGGAGAAAATGATGAGAGAACACGGCCACACCGGCTGCGCCCGGCTCGCGGTGCGTCTGCCCATCTATTTTTTCCTATGCGTCTGTTTGGCATCGTCCGCACAGATAGGCGGGGCACAGGAAGCTAAACGGGTGATGACATTTCTGCCGCCACCCGACCGCGCACTCAAACGCACGCTGAGAGCCAGCGAGACGCACTCCTATAAAATTAAACTCCGGCGGGGCGACTATTTTCATGTGGACGTTGATCAGCGCGGCGTCGACGTGCGACTCGTACTGATTGGGGCAAACGACAAAGTAATCATCGAGCGCGACCGACCGAACGACACGCAAGGCACGGAGTCTCTCTCCTTCATTGCGGCCACGGGCGGCGAGTACCGTCTGGACGTAAAAGCCCCGCAGGAGCAGGTGGAGACGGGAGTGTATCAGATCAAGAGAGACGCCCGACGCGTGCCCACAGCCCGCGACAAGAAACGGGTCGCAGCGGAAACCGCCTTTCAGGAGGGGCTGGGGCTGAGCGAGTTGGAAGCTGCGGAGTCCGTCAAGCGAGCCTGCGGAAAGTACGAGATGGCCGTCGGGTTGTGGCGCGAATTGGGAGATAAGTACGCTGAGGCACTGGCGCTGACGAGCCTCGGGTATTGCCGGGCGAGGCTGGATGAAGTAAATCAGGCGATTGACGCGGGAAGTCTGGAGGAAGCCGACGCAGGCGTCGTCGCGCATGAAAGGGCGCTCAAGCTCTACGAGGAGTTGCAAGATAAACCCAACGTGGCCGCGAGCCTCATGGCGTTGTGCGGGCTCAATGCGGCCCTCGCGAGAGCCGACCTGGCCATTGAGCAATGCCGCCAGGCGAAGGCGCACTACAAGGAGTTAGCGGACACGGACGGGGAGGCGAGGCTAAACGCACAACTCCGAAAGGCGGCGGAAGAATACTACGACCTCGGCGACTCGTTTTTTGCACGCGGTAAGGAAATGTCGTCGCGCGAAGCGCTCAGGATTTATTCGGTGGCGCTGCAAATGTTCAAGGTATTAGAGGATGAGGCGAACGAGGCACTTGCGCTACTCAGCATCGGGAAGGTCTACAACAGCCTCGGCAAGCAGCGGGAGGCGCTGGAGCATTACAAACTGTCTCTGCCAATGTGGCAAAAAGTGGGTAACGCGTCCGGCGAAGCAATGGCCCTTAACAACATCGGCTTCATGTACTCTGAGTTGGGCGACAAGCGAACCGCCCTCAGTTATTACGACCGGTCTCTGCCCCTCTACAGCGCACTGAAGGACGCATCCGGCGAAGCGACGGCCTTCAATAACATCGGCCTCATGTACTTCGAGCTGGGTGACAAGCAGAACGCGCTCCGGCACTACAAACAGGCTTTGCCCCTGCGCATAAAGGCCAGGGACAGGTCGGGCGAAGCCATCACACTGGACAACATCGGGCTCGTCTACGATTCGTTAGGCGAGAAACAGAAGGCGCTCGATTACTACGGCCAGGGGTTGTCCATCTGGCAAGAGATTAAGGACGAATCAGGCGAGGCGCGGAATCTCAACAACACAGGCTTTCTGTACAACTCGCTGGGCGAGAGACAGAGGGCGCTCGACTATTACAATCTGGCACTACCCTTATTAAAAGCGGCGGGAGACCGGCATGGCGAAGCTAAAGTCCTTAACAACATAGGCGGCGTATACGATTCGCTGGGCGACAAGCAGAAGGCGCTCGACTATTACAACCAGGCACTGAACCTGTGGAGAGAGGCCGAGGACAGATCAGGCGAGGCGACGACTCTGAACAACCTCGGGCTCGTGTACCACTCTTTAGGTCAGCAGCAAAAGGCGCTCGACCATTATCGCCAAGCCCTGCCCCTGCGAAGGGCGGTCGGGGATAAAGCGGGCGAGGCGACGACTTTGAACAACATCGGTGGCGTGTACGACTCGCTCAGGGACACGCGGAGCGCGCTGGATTATTACAACCGGGCCGTGCCCATCTGGAAGGCACTAGGGGATAGGTCGGGCGAAGCCACAACTTTAGGAAACCTCATGTTCGCTTGGAACTCGCTGGGGAATCCACGGTTGGCGATCCTGTGCGGCAAGCAATCCGTAAACGCCTTCCAACAACTCCGCGGTAGGGCTCAGGAGCTAAAGGAGCAAGAGACCCAGAGGGCCTTTCTGAGGTCTGTCGAGGACACGTACCGCGAGCTTGCGCGGCTGCTCGTCGAGCAGGGACGACTGGCGGAGGCGCAGCAGGTGCTCAACTCGTTCAAGGATCAGCAGTATTTCGATTTTAACCCAGAGACCCTCAAGAGACCTTCCCCGCTCGCCATGACTGCGCGCGAAACAGAACTGTCTTCTCGTTACGAGGCAGCAGGCGGGGCGGTCGGCGCAATAGCAAATCGGCTCGCGGAACTCGAACTCGTCGTTGGAGATCGAACGCCCAAAGCGGAAGGGTCCGAGAAGCTTCGACAGCTCCGCGCCGATTTGGAGGCCGCCACGGGTCAGTTCCTTGCCATAGTCAAACGGGCCGAGGCGGAACTCGCCGCGCGCCACGACCTCGTTAAGGACAGGCTGCCCGACGTGGCGGATACGTCCGAGATGCAGGCGGCACTGCGAAGCCTTAACGAACAGACCGGGCAGAAGGCGACCGTCATCTACACTTCGGTCGGTAAGGACAGCTTTCTGGCTCTCATCGTCACGCACGAAAGCCTCATTCCTGTTATCTCCGCCGTCAAAGGCGAACGGCTGGGCGAACTGACCAAAAAATTTTTAGCCCAACTTAGCCAGGCCGACGGCCGACCGCCCGCGCCTAAGTTTTCAGATGAGGAAGTGCGAAAAACCGGGAAGGAGTTATACGACCTCGTCTTCGCCCCCATCGCCGCCAAGCTGAAAGAATCACGCGTCGAGCCAGACGTGTTGATGTGGTCGTTAGACGGGAGCTTGCGTTACGTCCCAGTGGCCGCGCTGCACGACGGCAAGAAATACCTCGCAGAGTGCTACCGCAACGTCGTCTTCACGCGTGCTGAAGCGAAACGAATGCGCTCTCCCGCCAGTCGTTCGTGGACGGGGTCGGGTTTTTATAACGCGACGGAATATACCGTGGCCGTCTTGGGCAAGATGGAGGTTTTCCACAGGCTGTGGAATGCGAGAGCGGAGTTGGAGGCGATCTTCGGGGGGCATCCGGGGCGAGGCATCATCGCCGGCGAGTTTCTACCCGACGGGCGATTCACCAAGGACTCCCTGCGCGAAAACTTGCGGCTGCGACACCCGTTGGTGCACATCGCCAGCCACTTCAGACTGATTGCGGGCGACGCCGACTCGTCCTTTTTGCTCCTTGGAGACGGGAATAAACTGACTCTCGCCGAGATCAAAAAAGAGCCCGAAGACCTCTTCGGCGGGGTGGAACTGTTGACCCTCTCGGCATGTGAAACGGGGGCGCAGAAAGAGCGCGAATCGGACGGGCGTGAAATTGACAGCTTTGCCGAGTTGGCTCAGCGGAAAGGCGCGCAGGCCGTCCTGGCGTCGCTGTGGAACGTGGACGATGTAAGCACGTCGCGGCTGATGGTGGAGTTCTATCGAAAGCGGCAACTCAAAAACTTAACCAAGGCGGAGGCGTTGCAGAAGGCGCAACTGGCACTGCTCAAGGACGAACGTTACGCGCACCCGTTCTATTGGTCGTCTTTCATTTTGACAGGCAATTGGCGCTGATTACTTCGCCACTCACGCACGCCGGAACGTCTTCTTGACGAGACCAGGGCTGGCGTTGAGAATGATGGCCTACACTCTCGAACTACCGCACCAACTAACCCCAATTGCCTATTAGGATAAAAGGCGACCAATAATACGGATGTGAATAATCACGGTCTTTCAGTAAACTCAGTTGAGCTTTCTGCAACGCCTCTGCCTTGGTCAACTTATTACTTTGTCTCACCTGGTAAAACATCATCATTAAGCGCGATGTGCTTTGATCGGCTACACTCCAGAGTGAAGCTAAGATAGCTTGAGCGCCTTTTCGCTGGGCCAATTCCGCAAAGCTGTCAATCTCACGCCCGTCCGATTCGCGCTCCTTCTGCGCGCCGGTTTCGCAAGCCGAAAGCGTGAGTAACTCCACGCCGCCGAAAAGGTCATCGGGCTCGTTTTTAAGGTCGGCTAAAGTCAGCTGATCTCCGTCGCCCAGGAGCAGAAACGACGAGCTCGCGTCGCCGGGCGCGAGTATAAAGTGGCTGGCGATGTGCACCAGCGGTTGATGCTCACGCAGGCGTTCGAGGAATGCGCCTCTGCTGAACTGCGTGTCGGGTAGGAACTTGCCTTTCACGAGCCCCGCCACCGGCGGCACGCCGAAGATTGTCTCCACTTCCGATCTTGCATTCCTCAAAGGGGGGTAGCGTTTCATCTCCCCGTAGACGGGTACGGAGTACTCTTTCGCGTTGTAAAACCCCCACCCTGACCACGTCTCGCTGACCGGCGAGAGCATTCTTTTAGTATCGGCTCTCGTGAACACCACGCTGCGGTAGCGTTCTGCGAGATACTGTTTGCCGTCATACAGGGCGGCCACAGGAACATAACGCAAGCCTCCGTCCAACGCCCACATCAACACATCAGGCTTGATGTTCAAGTCCTTCAGCTTGGCGGCTATGGGAGCGAACACAAGGTCATATAACTCCTTCCCTTTTTGTTGCACCTCCTCCGGCGAATACTTAGGTCTCTTAGTTAGATCATCCGTCTCACTGAGTCGCGCCAGGAATTCTTTAGCTTTTTTGTTTAACTCTCTGCCTTCGATTGTAGAAACGACCGGGACAATGTCTCTGTCCGTGATGATTAAAGCCCAAAAGGTGCCTTCCCCGACCACCGTATAGATAGCGACCGCTTTCTGCTTCGTCTTTTCATGAAGCCCTCGCAAAGCCGTCTGCATCTGCTCCGTATCCTTAACGTCCGGCGACTTGTCTTTAACGGCATCGGGCTGTCCGCCGAGCTCGTCCTCGGCTCGTTTAAGGGCGGCAAGAAACTCGGCGACGGCGGTTTTTATCTCACCGTCGAGTTGTTGAATCTTTGCGGACTCCTCTGCGTCTGGCGTTCGCTTGCCGAGTGGGAGTTTTAATTCTTCAGCGAGGCTTACTAACGCGCCGAGCTTACCGCTCGCTGCCTGGTAAAGCGAGGCCAGTTCTGCTTCGCGCCGGGTTGGATCGAGTGGCGCAGGAGACCTCGTCGTCTCAGGGTTAAAATCAAAATACTGCTGGTCCTTAAATGAGTTCAGAACTTGATGCGCCTCCGCGAGACGCCCCTGCACGATCAGCAGCTTCGCGAGGTAACGGTAGGTGTGTTCGACGGATTTTAGAAAAGTCTTATGCAGTTCCTTGTCCACGTCTTTGTTGACGGAGCGTATTCTCTGGTAGGTGCTGACGGACTGCTTACCGTAGAAGATTGCCTGACGGGGAGTAGCCGACGCATACATAATGTTGCTCAGAGTATTCGCCTCGCCGTCGTTATCCGCGGAAGCTTTATGCAGAGGCAAAGAGTGGACGTAATATCCAAGCGCCTTCTGCTTATCCCCCATGTCGTCGTACGCGCTGCCGATGTTGTTGAGGGCTGTCGCCTCGCCACGCATGTCTCCCGCTGCTTTGGCCAGGTGGTAAGATTGCTCGTAGTATCCAATCGCTTTCTTCTCATCTCTTAAATCGTCGTACACGCTGCCGATGCCGGTGAGGGCTGTTGCTTCGCCTACTTTGTCCGCCGACTCTCTGTTTAAAGGTAACGCTTGGTGGTAAGACTCAAGTGCCTTCTGCCTGTCCCCCACCAAATTGAGCAACCTGCCGATGTTGTTAAGAACGCGGGCTTTGTCTCGCTTGGCTCCTGGGACTTCCAAGAGCGGCAAAGCCTGCTTGTAATATTCGAGCGCTTTCCAGCTATCGCCTAACGAGACGTAGATGCCGCCGATGTTGTTAAGAATCGCGGCCTTGGCTAACGTGTCCATTGCCGCCTCGCTTAAAGGTAAAGCCTGGAGGTAGTGATCGAGCGCTTTCTGCTTATCGCCCCAATCAGAGTGCACCCTGCCTATATTGATAAGGGTTCTAGCTTCAACCTGTCTTTCTCTTGCAGCCCTCGCGACAGACAAAGCTTGGCCGTAGTATTTGAGTGCCGTCTTCTTGTCTCCTGCATCCGCGTACACCTTGCCGATATTGCTCAGGTCCACAGCTTCACCCTGTTTATCTTCAATCGCCTGGTGAAGGGCTAAGGCTTGGTGGTAACAGTCGAGCGCAGTGGGCTTGTCTCCCAAGCCGATGTTGGCTCGCCCCAGGTACACCAGGGCAAGAGCCTCATTCTTTTTATCCTCTAATGCGCGATACATCTCCCGCGCCGCCGACAAAAATTTCAAACTGTGGCCGTACGCTTTCACTTCCTCCTGTTGGAGCAAGCCAAACCCTGCCTTAAAGTAGACCTCAGCCGCTTCACCGAATCTCTCATTCAGGGTATTTTCGCCGTCCGCATCGTTCAGTTCTCTATAGATTGCTATCGCCTGGCGATATTGCTCGACGGCGATGTCAGACTTTTGGAAAGACGCATTCAGTACGGATAAAGAGGTGAGGCTCGCAGCCTCGTAAGGCTTGTCCTTTAAGTCCTTATAAATTGTTAACGCCCTAGCGTGCGCCGCTGCCGCTTTGTTATTTTCTACCAAACTCTCCCAGCTATAGCCCAGGCTTGTCAGTGACAGAGCTTCGGCATATTTATCCCCCAACTCGCGCCACAATGCGGCGGCCATCTCATACTTCTTACAAGCCAGCTTTACGGATTCCTCGGTTTCCGTCTCGCTCAATTGCAACCCTTCCTGCAAGACAGTCTCAGCCTCAACCCGTTTCTTATCTTGCGTCGTGGGCGTACGCGACTTGTCTCTCTTGATTTCATACATGCCCGGCTCCGAGCCTTCCTCCGGCACGCCCACCTCTAAACTGTATGCGCCGCCCCTTGCCGCTATGAAAGAGAGGGATTCCGCGCCTCTATTCTCGTTCGGCCTGTCGCGCTCGACGATTACCTTGCCGTCCGGGCTCACCAAAGCAAGCCGCACATCGACGCCGCGCTGGACGACGTCTACATGGAAATACTCGCCGGCTCTGAGTTGGATTTTATATGAGTGTGTTCTGCCGCCTGCGATCCGGCGTTCAATCGTCTCATGCGGCTTCAGCGGGCGCGCGTCTGCCCGTGTGACTTCCTGTGCTTTGCACGTTGGGACAGCCGACATTAGCCAGGCACACACCAAGTAATAGAAGAAAAAGCAGAGTTCAAACAGAACGAGCTTAGGCTCGAAGTGACGCCATTTAAAGGAAGGCTGAGGCTGCTTCACAAGTAAAGCTCCAATTAAGAGTGATCGATGAGGCGAAGCGTGGATTATAACGTAGAAGCGATTCCTGCAACACAATCGCGCTCTCATTAAGACCTGCTCGATCCGCACAGCAGGACCGGAAAGAAATCTTGACGTGCTTGTCATTTAGGAAATAAAGTCTCACCCGTACACATGTTCGTCCTCATCCCACTGAAGGATGGCTTGCCTTGATAATGCGATCAACTTCTCATAAAGACAGTGATCGAAGTTCCTCTTAGCGCTGCTCAGTAACCGTCTATCAGACTGCTCTGGAAGGACACGAATTTTCAGACCCCTGGTGAGGCACAATGTTAAAAGCCAAAATTCTCATCGCCGCGGATGACCCTTATCTGACGATGTACGTCAGCGTATTGCAGCCGGAAGGGTACGAGATTTTGTCTACGTTGAAGGGGCTTGAATGCTTGCGTCTCGCCAGAGAGCATCAGCCCGAGTTAATTATCATTGATAACACGCTCCGCGATATGGAGATCACGGAGCTGCTCAGGCAGCTTAAATCCGAGTCTCAAACCTCGGGCGCAAAGCTGCTCCTTCTTCACAGCCAGGAAATCCCGGCAGGCGATCAGATGAGTGAGCAGAAGTCTTTCATAGACGGCTACGTGCGGAAGCCCTTCGCGCCCCCGAACTCGTGGGGCGCGTGCGCGAGTTGCTCGGCGCGCGCCGTGATGAAGAGCAGCAGGGTGCGGTGACATCGGCGGAATGCGCTCGGTTACGTCACCTGTTTATCCATTCACCGGCTCTGATCGCCGTGTTTAGCGGTGAGCGGCACGTCTTCGAACTCGCCAATCCTACCTTTCAGCAGTTCGTCGAGGGTCAGGACTTGATCGGCAAGGCGGTGCGCGAGGTTCTCCCGCATGGACTCTGGCACAGTTACTTAACGAAGCTCGAAGAGGTTTATCAGACGGGTCAGCCGAGCGTCAGCCATGAGTGGTTCCTGCGGCACGCCGCAGACGAAGACTATCTCGAGGTTCGTTGCATTGATTTCACTTACCAGCCAATACGCGATGCGAACGAACTCATCTCCGGCGTCTATACGCACGGGGCCGACGTGACGGAACACGTGCTGAGGATAGCTGATAAAGAGATAGCCTTAGACCGACTGAAGAACGTTTGGTCGCCTGCGATCTCCCACAGACTGCTCACCTCGCTGAGTCCCATCATTGACTGGACAGACTTACTCCGTAATGAGCCGCGGCAACAGGAAATTACTAATCAGGGTTTACGCATCATTAACCAGAACGCGCGCGATCTGGACGAGATGATTCGGAGAGAGCAGGACCTGGTGGATGACCTTCTGGAAATCTCTTCCATTGAGGGGTTGGGGCTGCAATTTGATCCCTCTCCGGTCGAGATCAAATCAATAGTCAGGGACGCGGCCGCGGGTCTGATTCCTCTGGCTCAGCAGCGCGGCATTGATCTGCGACTCTCCCTCCCGGAGTTTGAACAGCCCACGACAATCATGGGCGACAACCTGCGTTTGAAGCAAGTCTTCCATAACCTGCTGCAAAATGCCATCAAGTTCTCCGACCCGGGCGGGCGTGTGCGGGTCGGCTATCGGACGGGCGGAGAGTTAGTGCAAATTCAAATCTCGGATGAAGGACGAGGCATCGCGCCCGAAGTGATGCCGCACCTCTTCAACGACTTCGACCATCCGGAAGGGACAAAGGCTAAGAGCGGACTCGGACTCGCGATCACGCGTCATCTCGTAGAGATGCATGGAGGGCGCATCTCAGCGGAGAGCGAGGGGATGAATCGGGGCGCGACGTTCACCGTGGAACTTCCGGTCTCGAAGATGGAGGTGGCGGCTATTGAGAACTCCGGGGAATCGCGCGAGGTGGCCATGCGCGGAACCGAGGGCGCGGACGGCACGCCGCCGCCGGAGTATAAACGCATTAGCGCGTGGATCAACGAGCGTGTGGACGCGCCGGAAAAACCCCTGCTGGTTAGTGAGGCTTATACGCTCTGCTTCCGGGTGGGAACGACTACGGCGAGCGGTGAACTACTCCTTACGGAGGACGCGGTGTTACCGGAATCCGACATTCCGGAGAATGGCCTGGACACAACCTGGCTCGTCAGGTCGAATAACGTCGAATTGGTGGCACTGGTTGGGGATAACGATGCGAAGATCAAGAAGGATGATACCTCTTACGCTTGCCAGGTTTCCTTCGCGCTCCACATCCCCAAGTTAGTACCGAGCGATGTGCTAAAGCTGATCCTCATTCCGCGCGCGGCGGAGGGGGCACGTCTCGATATCACTATACTTTGTGCGGGAAAGCATCTATCGTCAGTTCACCATAGAGTTGAACGTCATTTCCGACGACGGGCGCGGCGGCACGGAACAGAGGGGCGCGGTGCAGATCAGTCGTGAATTCATTCACGGGTTTGGCAAGTACGTCGCCCTCCCGCCACGGCACGAATGGCAGACCCCACCGGGGCAACTCAACCTGCTCATCTCCTCGGACACGAAGATTCAAGCGCATGGCACAACCGGGCTAGGCCCCGTCGACGATGAAGTAACGTGGAAGGGGACGATAGGAAAAAACCCCACTTTTATCCAGACCGTACGCGAGAGCGCAGACAATTTTCGCCAGTAATTTACCGCCGAGTTGAACGACATCGACCCACAGGACCTCAATCGAAGGCTACAGGCTCTCAGAAACGACCCAAGCCGCCACTGGGCTGAAAGCCTCGTTGACGACGCGCACCGGCAGGCGTGGGAGACTAAAATCCTGGGCAGTGTCGAACTGCGCAAGCTGGCCTATGACGGCTATTTCCTTTACCGAACATTTTTCCCGGATGGCTCGGAGCTACGGAACTGGCTCGACTCCCTCGCACCGGGCTGGAGAATTTACATTTCGTGGCGCAACTCATGGATGTCGCACACCCCCTGGGGGCTTCTCTATATGCAGCCCGTCGTGGATGGAGAGCCGGTTGATCCGATGAACTTCTGGGCGCTACGCTTCCGCGTGGATTATATTGAGCACGGACTCAAGCCGCGCTCGCCCGCCCTCGGTAACTTCGACCGGACGCGCAGGGTTTACAGCTTCTACTGGGGAGCCGACGCAGAGCTGGCGTCCGAAGCCAAGTGGCAGCAGGAAGAGTTGGAGAAGCGGGATAACCGTGTGTTCGTCCCAGCCGCGAACGCCTCGACGCCGCCGAAGGCTCAACTGGTCTCGCTGCTCCAAGGCGAGGCGCAACTCCCGACCCCGCTCCTGTAGTTCTTCTGCTACAGCGCCGGCACCGAGAGCGATCCCCAATTGCGCTTCGGTACAACATCGCAGCCGCCCGACACGCTGACGAAGATGGAACTGGACGGTTCGTGGTTGAAGGATCAGCCGCTGGTCTTCCTCAACGCGTGCGACAGTGCCGGCTCCGACCCCTTCGTGGTGAACGGGTTGACCGCGCTTTTCTTCGACCGTGGCTGCCGCGCCTATCTGGGCACGGAAGTTAAAGTGCCGATCCGTCTGGCGAGCAGGTTCGCAAAAATCTTCTACAGCTACTTCTACCGCGAGGTGGACTCGGAGCCGGTGACGGCAGGCGAGGCCGTCTTCCAGACGCGGCGTTTTCTCTGGAGAGAGTACCGCAACCTCGGCGGTCTCTTTTACACATACATCAACCACCCTAAACTTTACATGGCCGAAGAAGCGGAACTTGATGCTCTATGAAGCCGTTGGAGGAAGTGACATGTCCCAGCCCATCAACGATAACGATCCTGTCGTGGCGGAATTTTTAAGGGCTGCGCCGCGAGCGCGTCTCCAGATGGCTCTGAACGACGACCTGGCAAACAGCCTCAGAGGTTATTTAGGCGAGGACGCATACAGCGACATCCGCCAGCTCGCCGGTAAGACGGTGAAGCAGGGAGGCCACCTCAGCGCGCAAATCCCCGCGAACATGATTTTCATACCGGGCGTGATGGGCAGCCTGCTGAGCAGCAAGATGGGGGGCGTGTGGTGGATTGACGCACGCGCTCGCGACTATATAGAAAGCCTGCGGCTCTCACCCGACGGCACGCAGGACGCCTTCCTCGCTCACGGCATCAAGCCCTTCGGCGTTGATATGACTTACATGCGTTTTTTCGGCGCCGTCGAGTCGCGCTCTGACTTCAACTATGAACTGTTCCCTTATGACTGGCGGAAATCGCTGTCGTTGAGTGCCGCTGCGCTGCGCGACAAGGTCAATGAAGTTTACGCGGGCAACAACCGCAAGCCCGTCCATCTCGTAGCTCATAGTATGGGTGGCCTGATGGCGCGCACGGCTCTGATGCTTCACGGCGAAGAGATGTGGCCGAAGATTGGCCGAGTCATTTTCCTCGGTAGCCCGCACTACGGCTCCCCCGCCATCGCCGGATATTTGAAAAATCATCTGTGGGGCTTCGACCTGATGTCAATCCTCGGCTTCTACCTCAGTCGGGAAACTTTCCGCACGTTGTGGGGCGTCCTCAGCCTGCTGCCGGCACCGCGCGGCATCTACCCCGAGACTCGTCCCCATGACTCACGGCTGTGGGCTGGGGGCGAAACTGATGACGCTTATGTCCACCCGTGCGTCAACTTCGACATCTACGATGCCAACGCCTGGGAACTGAAGCTGTCCGGTGAGCAGACTTCTCAACTGCACACAGTTCTGGATGGCGCGGCGGAAGCCCATCGCCGGCTCTATGAGTGGCACCGCAATCTCAGCCAGGAGTTGCGCGACCGCATGGCCTGCATCATCGGCGTCGGCTACAAGACCCTGTTTCGCATCGCCAACCGGAGTAGAGGCTTCTCCTGGATGGGCATGGCTAAAGAAATGTCTCGGATAAAAGGTGATCCTCACCGTGAAGGTGATGGAAGAGTGCCGGTTGTCTCCGCCGCGTTGGAAGATGTCGGCGACACGCGCTACGTGTACTGTCTGCACGGCGACCTGCCGCTGGTCCCGGCGGTCTATGACAATGTCTTCCGCTGGCTGAATAACGAAAATATGAACCTGTCGAAAAAGCCGGAGTGGGCATTGCAAACACATCTCGCAGGTGAGGACGCTGCCCCGAATTGGACGCGTGTAACGAACGTGGACGAGCTGACCGGAGAACCAGGATATTGGAACCTCGATTCACCCGATCCACAGTGCCTGTCGGAACTTCGGGCTAAACTTGAGAGTGAGCAACTGCCGGACTTCAACAAGATTCGCTTGCTTTAAGAGGCAGGGTTGTAAAACATTGAAGCGGTGAACATGTTGAGGAAGGAGCAGGTCAAAAGATTAAGTGGTCGTGACGCGCGGAGTTAGGCGAAGTTCGTCCTGAACCTCTTTCAGATCGCGGCATAATGGAATCGACAGACCAATCTTCCGCGCCTCGGAATAATCTTTGCGACACAACCTGACTTTCTGCGCTCTAAAATAATTCCCGCAACACTACCCTTCACGGCGCATCCCATTTCCTGCGCCACATACTTTTCGCCTGTTCGACCATTGAGACGACTTCGTTCTTGACACAGTGATCGCCGGGACAGGCGTGGGTGGTGCAGCGGTCTTCCTTGTGAAAACGGATGGGATTGTTTGTGTTCTGGGGGCTCCTGTTGATGTTCCCGGCGATGCTGAGGATGGCCATCGCGGCGACGGCGTTGTCACGAATCTTAGCCCCGTCGCCGCTGTTGTAGTTCTCTCTTGCGAAGTCGCCCAACTGCTCGATGCCCCAAGACCTCCCGTTGTAGCAGGGGCTGTGCGTGCCACGCCGGTCTAAGCGTGAGAAAACCCAGATACCGTTCTGATCGACGAACAGATGCGGCCCGGACCTCCAGCCCTGTTTGATGCCGTAATAACGGGCGAGCGAATCCATGTTGTTACTCGTGAAGCCTGTCGGGCGCTGGGCGATGCTCGGCACCGCAGTGTTATGGAGAACGATGTAGGTAGGCTTCCAGCTCAGCCGCCCTCTTATCGCCGGGGCCACGTTGTTCTTAACATATTGAAGAAACTCGTCGGGGCTGAAGCGCTGCCCGACTATCGGGATCGTCGTCTTGTTCGGCCTCCCAGCCTCCTCCGGAGACAGTTGCGCGGCACCCTTGAGATCGCCGATTCCCTGTGTTTCCGGGTCCCACTCCGTAATCGCTTGAGCGTCTTGGGGTATCTGTTGCTGCGCTACATGGGAGGTCATAGCGACCGGCGGCGGGGAGGACGGTCGCGCGTCCCCAAGCATTAGCGCTGTCAACAACGCAAACGTCGTTGCAAAGATTATGTGCTTCATGGGCTGCTCCTTACACTGTCGTGGTTTGACTAAACCGTCGCGTGGGCGTGGCTAAATGACCGTCACTCTGCCGCCTCGTTACTGTAGCGACAGGTCACCCAGCAGCGCCGGTTTCAGTCGGGTGATGTACTCGATAATTTCCTTGATGCTGACGGCGCGGTTGATAAACTTCGGCTCCTCTTCGCCCACGGTGTCAATGCGGACTCCGAGGTGGTGTAAACCGACCACCGCTCCCACGGCTCCCGCGTCATTTATCAACTGAATAGGCGACCCCGAACTTCCATTCTTAGTGTCACACTTGTGCGCGAAGTCCGTGACCATGGACGACGACCCCATCATCCTCAACTGGTCTGTGATACAGCCCGTCAGCGAGACCTGCTTAGCTTCCCCGTCGGGGTGTTGTATCGCTACCAGCTTCGTTTGCTGCGGAATCAGGGTTGCGTTACGTGCCAGACGGAGCGGAACCCGCTCATAAGCGGTGTTGCACGCTGCGTTCTGACAGGCGAAAGACCTGTTCAAACGCAACAGCACAAAATCCAAGTCACAACTCGTGAGAAGCAGTTCCTTCACCCCGACCTGCACCGGCTCCATTCCGTCCATATCGTAGTCGAACTGCACGTCCGTATTGCCAGCTTCGCTGCCGCTGCGGATACAGTGCCGGTTGGTCATCAGGATGTCGCGACCAACGAGGAATCCAGTACAGGGGACGGGCAACTCGTCCCCGTCGCGCTGAATAATCAGGCGCGCGACGGAACGCCCGGCCAGCTTGATAGGAGCTGGCACTCTCGCGATGGGTGTCAGTTTGAAATTGATTTCGGTCTGGGGGGTCGTGATTGACTGCAAGAAGGCCACTTTGTCAATCATCACCTGTAAACTGCTGGCCACGGCCTCCGTAGCCGTCACTACCACGCGTGCGCGCGAGCCCTTTATCTCGCTCGACCAGAAGCTCCTGACAGAGCCTTTAGGGGTGAGAGTCCAACGCTCCCCGTCGTCGGAGAAATTCAATATCTTCACGCTCCAGGACCCCTCGGGCAGGTCGCGCGGGGCAAGTACGGAAAAATGCAGACGGAAGCTGCTGGCCCCGGGGAAGTCTACCCTCTGCACGAAAGTGTCGCCTTCGAGCGGGAAAAGCTTCAGGAGCTTAGTGCCTGTCAAGGTCTCGACACGACCGATGACCGGCAGGGCGGTCAGGTAGTCGATGTTGATGGACTCGGCCGTGGACCGCACCCGAGGGGCAGAGGCCAAAGCCGGTAGTAGCGACGCTGCGAGCATGCAGCACCACGCCGCCTTAACAAGTTGATACACGTTGACACCTCCTGCGGTTCTAAAAGACGGTCCGGCTGCTCTCACCGGAAGGTAATTTTTGCTCCCATTTTGCTGAAACTCCCGACGTAGTCGATGATCGTCTCAAGGCGAATCGTCTCCCACTGTTGGGAGATTGGCCGCTCTACCAGTTGGCTGTTAGCCACGTCCTCGTAATTCCGGTACCTGATCGTCCCCTCGATTGAGGCGTTCATGATGATCTTCAAGTTCCAGGGGCTGGTTTTTGACTTGTAGATAATTCGGTAGAGCCCGTTCCTGAGGCGTATCATCCGCAAGACCTGACCGAACTCTATCTTGCTGTCCGCCTCGGCCAGAGCCACCTCGCTCTTCTCTCCGGCTTGTGTGGGCTGCCGCACGGCAATCGCTTCGGTCGTCTTCCAGTTCTTGATGGTCAGCTTCACCTGATCGGGTATGTCGTGGATGGCTCGATGACGCGTCGTTTGCCCGAACTCATACAAAAAGATGTCGCGGTCGTACCCGAAAAGCGCGCGTCCGGCGTTCAGTGCGCCCCCCCACACTTTATCGCGGTAGCTGTGGTTCGGGTCCCAGTTCACTCGCTCCATTAAGGTGCTGCCCTCCCAGTCTGCTGTGTAGATCAGGCGACCCTTCAACAGGCTGGGGTCTACCGCGCCGCCGACTATTTTCGCAAGGAGGGCGGCCGTCGCCGTGACGAGCGGAGCTGCCTGCGACGTACCGGTGGTAGCGGCATAGGCGTTCTTCTCGGTCGAACTGTATATTTCATAGCCCGGCGCCAGCAGGTCGACGTACTTGACGCCGTAGTTGACGCGATAACTGCCCGGGCTCTTGAAGAGCAACTTGTGCTCCATATCCGTAGCGCTGACGCTCAAAATGTTATTGCCAAACTGATGCAGCCAAGCTACGGGGGCTTTCACATTAGTATCACTGTTGAGATCGAGCCCATCGTTCCCCGCCGCGACGACGAACAGCTTCGAATTGAGGGCTGCGCCTTCGATTCCGAGCTGTCCCTTCAGCCAGTCGTAGCTGTTGTCTAAAAATTCCTGGCTGACGTTGATCACCCGCAATGCGTTCGAGTTCTGTTGTGTGATCTGGTCTGGGAGGGGCACCGGCGGGTTGCCCAACTCCAGCCAGCAGATTTTCGCGTCGGGCAGCAGGCCGAGCGCGCCCGCGTAATTCGAGGCGAGCAGCCCGCCGACGTGTGTGCCATGGTTCGTCGCCCAGTATCGTTCGGCCTGCGGATTGATCTGCTCGCGGGGGCGTACCACCCTCTTCTCGTCGGAGAAGATATGACGCAGACGCTCCGGCGGGCTTGACTTGTCTTCTGACGGTTCGAGCCAGACGAACTCCCACGGGCAGGGACCGTCGGGCGGGCAGTCTACTTTTATCTCCTTCCATGCGAAGTCCGAATTTAGGCGTTCGACGCTCCCGCTCCGCTCCATCAACCCGATGATGATGTCGCCGGATTTGACCGCCTCGGGGAACTTAATGGCTTTCCGGAGCAGGTCGCGGTTGCTCGTGACCTGCTCCAGAGTTTCCTGCGCGCGGGGTTCGCCAGGGTTAAAGGCGATGGTGTCGGGCTGCGTGTTCCCCCCGGGCTTGCCTGAGGTAGGCCAGAGGTAGACCTTCTCCGGGTAGCGCGCAGCCCACTTGCGTATCACAGAGTCTTCGGCCAGCGTCGTCGAGTCCGTCAGTAGTTTAATGTCCCATCGGAACCCCGGGAGGAAGAACTTGCCATCGGTCTTTGCCCAGATGTCCTGAGTCGCCCCGGGCTTGACCGCGTGCGGGTCCGAGGCGAACCTCAACTCGGGTTCCACCAGGTTCTGACCTTTTCTGTTCGGTTGCTTTTCGCTGAACAAGGGCTGCCCGTCCAGGGGTATGGCGCGATAGCCCAGGACGTAAGGCTTTACGACCTTAAGACTCCATTCGCCTGCCGCGTCCGGTACGGCGTCGACGCCCCAGCGGCTTAAATCTTCGCTCCTCAGCTGTGCAACCTCGCCGTCCTTTTTCAGCAGCCGGAACCTCGCCCCAGACACGCGGATCACGTCACCCACGATGTACGCGTTTTTATCCGCGAGCGGCAGCCAGCACGGCGGCGGGACTCCGGTCAACAGCGCAGGGCGCGAGCCCCGCTCCTCCACCGGCTTCTCGAAGATCACCTCCAGCTTGTCGATTTCCAACTTTTTCCACTCGGCGAGGACGGCCTGGTCGCTCAGGTTCGTCGCCCTGCGCGGCAGGTATTCCAGCGTGGGGGCGTAGGAGCGCAGCTTTTCGGTCAGTTCCTCCACGGGCTCGCTTCGGGTCTGTTCGGCGACCTCTAGCCAGTTCGACTGACAGTCCGCCCCGGCGGCGACGACCTGCTCACGCCCCTGGACGATCTTCAGCAGGGTGCCGGGTGTCAGCGTAGGAGCTGAAACGAAGGACGAGGGCATGATGTAGCCCCTCCGCGTCAGTTCATAATCCACCGTCCTGTAGTAGGCCGGGTCGATCCGCATGAGATACTCGGTGGTAAATTTCTCATGCGGGTTCTCGACCATCAGACGTTCTTTGATGGCCTCTTCGACGCTTTTGCCCCGCAGCCCTATCGAGCCCTCATAGAGCGCCTGCTCCACACCCAGCCCGGGGATAACCAGAACCTGTCCCTTGCCGTAAGACCGCTTCATCCGCTCCAGCCCCACGGCACTTGCCCGAGTATCAGGACATTTCCAATCGTTGAGCCTCCGGTTTAAAACACATAGCATGAATTCTAAGTTGCCCGTGTATGCGCTGGCCGGCGTGCTATCACCTTCGACCGGCGAGAACATCGGGGAGTAGTTGCCGGGCGCTAACACTTGCTCCGTCTTCAGGAGTTCTTCCAGCCTCTTGTTGCTTGAGTCCACGACGTACTCGCGCTCCGGCAGCGACCCCTTCCTCTCGTCATACAAGGCTTGATAAAGTTCCGTCAGCAGCGTGTTAGCCTCGGACGCACTCACCTCCAGCCTGACAGTCATCAGTTTCAGCGACAGGCGCATCACATGCCCCTGCTTCGAGTCGTACAGGAAGAGGCTGCTTCCCGCTGCCCGGAGCCGTTCGGGCGTCACCTTATACATCCCCGGGAAGAGCACCCAGCGCGCGCTGGTCAGTCCCAACTCGGAGAAGACCGCCCAGTTACGCCCTTCCGTGAGGTAGTAATTTCCGTCAAGGAAGGCCAGGTCGAGGGCGGTGTCGGCGCGTTGGGCAAGTCGCGAAGAGACACTCTGGGGGATTTGGATGAGCCTCGGGGTGTAAGACTCGGGAGCCCGGTCAGACGGCTCGTAAAGCGTCAACTGGCCTTCGTTGTCGCTATCCAAGACGAGAAGGCTGGGCATCTTCTTCTGTGAGGTGGAGGGTACGAATTGCAGGCGCACGGGGTTGTCGATTTTGTCCGGCAGAGCACGCGGGGGCGTGTCCGGCATAGCCGGGTCGTACAACAGTACGCTCTTATCATCCTGGCCAATCGCAAGCATGCCCCCCTCGGAGACCGCGATGGACAGCGGGTTGTCGATGACCGGTTGCCTCAGCAACAGCCGTGAGTTGCGTGTCTCCAGATCGACGATGTGGACGGTCTCTTCCTTGAAATCCACTACGTAGAGGGAGGTGCCCTTTACGGCAAGAGCGATGGGTTGTCGAGGTACGTTAGTGCCCTTGATTTCGAAAATTGCGAAATCCTTGATGTCCCAGCCTTCGACATCCTTTACGGCTTCGACCTCCTTGTAGCGGATCGTCCCTGTCTTGCTGTCGGCGACAAAGAGCGTGTAGCTTCCGGATGGATTCGCCAGCACCGCTAAGTCTCTGATGGGGTCGGCGCGCAGGTACTGGGCGGCGAAACCGACACCATACGCGGAGCGTTCCTGCAAGGCCGTGATTAGAATGAGGCTGAGCAGAATCAGCGTGACTAAGGCGCACTTGCTGCGCGCCGAGGGTATGGCCGGAGACACGGGAACACGCGCCGCCGTCGAACACACATCTGCGCCAGGAAACTTTTCAGTCTTCGTAGCAGTCATTTCACTAACTCCAAATTTCGGATGCGAGCAGCGGCGTGCGCTCAGGGCAGTGTCAACAGCACATTGTCGTTGGGCTTGGAATTTGAGGCTCCACGATAGGATGCGCGAATCCCAGACCTTACGATCTGTCCGTTCCGGTCAAATAGGGTGTAGGACACAATCATGCCGCCTGAGTAAGACAGCTTTGTGCCGGTGAAGAGGTTGCTCTTTTTAGTTCTGGTGCCCTCGGCCTTTGCCAGCTTGAGGTGCAGGACATAAGTAGGATTCTGCTTATCGTCGAGCAGGTTTCTCAACCTCTCCGCGCGATAGAGACCTGTCAGCGGGCTCAGCTTAGTCGTCTCGTCAACCCGCATCAGGGCGTCGATGAAAGCGTCAACCTGTGTATTTAGTGCCCGCACCCGAGGGATAATCGCCTTTTTACTGCTCGCCTTTTGCGCCTCTGCGCTGAGCGCGTCGAACTCCGCGACCGCTTGCTCTCCGCGCGCCTTCACCAGATTCAGATTCCCAAGTTGCTTGATGATTTCCGAGTCGGGCTGGTTGAAGAGGTTGGGCAGATATAATTTTGGCTCGAACACGTTGAAACCTTTACGCCTCAGCACTTCCGCCACCTGCGAGTTGAGCACGGCGTTGTCTACCGTAATTGCGAGTCCGGTGATGGCCGTGTCGGTGCGAAATAGCGCGGCGATGTCCACTACCGAGCGCAGAAGGGTGGAGACGACTTGGGGGGCTGCAAGTACGGTCGCAGCTCCGACTTCTTCCGCTGCCCCAGGGTTGAGCCTCGAATTCAAAGCCTTATACTGATCGACCGTGTTCTTAATCTGGGCCAGTATAATGCTGTACGCCTGCAAGGAGTGTATGTCGGCGTCGTTGTGCATAACGACTGTGCCGGTGACGCCGTTCATGTCCGCCCCAACTCCGCTCGCGATGTCGGAAAGTGACTTATAGGCCAGCAACTCGCTCTCAAAAACGAGCTGCCCTTCGACGCTCGTCGCGCCGGTGAGAGGGGTGGCCGTCGGCGTCGGAAGGAGGTTTAAAATTTTGTTCTTTTCGGCTGTGGCTCGCTCCGCCTCGCTCAGCGCGATCTCCTTCTCTTTCGTCGCGATAGTGGATAATTTTTCCAACTCCTTAATGCGTTTATCCAACTCCTGAACGGCCGGATCGGGCGTGGGCGTCGCGGCGGGCGTGGCCGCTTCGTCCTGTGCATGGACAGTGTGGTTTCCTAAAGCCAGAATCATTAAAATGATTGCGGCCAGCTTCAAGACAATGAGCTTTGATAAAAAGGTGCGGGACATTCTTCTTGTTCCTCCTGGGCAAGTTGCTGTGGGATGATTGTCGCATCAGCCGTGTGGAATACTTCGTGGATGCTTCTCGCGTACCCTCTAAACACTTATGGAGAAGTAATGCTAAACATATCGGCGGAGGCTCTAATTTTTTTGAGCGGCGCTATCAAGGTCTCAACCGAGAGTCTCCAAAGAGATGCGAGCCCCTTCGCTCGCGGGGCTGATGCGTCGTCTAACTTGTTATGAAGTTGGAAGGAGAAATGTATCAGCGATCTTTTTGTGTGCGGGGAGACGTTGGAGGGGCGCGCTCGTGAGGGCGGCGTAAAACCGTGCGCGGCCTGGTGAAGAGACGGGGCGTGCGCGGCGTGCTACTTATTGTCCACAGTGAAGGAATAGGTCGTGATGTTGCGGGGCTGCCGCTCGGCGTTGAGGCCGCCTAGTTTTATCTCGTAGACCCTCGCGCGCAGGAGGCCGGCGGGAACCTTCAACGAAACGATCTTGCCTAACTCATCATCCGTTTCCGACTTCAAAGCAGGCCAGGTGTATTTCGCGCGCCCGCCCGTGCGGAGCGTCGCGCGGTAGCTGTCGTAATCTTCGGCCGCAGTGATTGGCAGCTTTAGAATCACTGTTCCAACGTCAGGAGTGAACGATATACCCTTGGTTTGCCCCGCGTCTCTGCCGACGCCACCGGGGAGAATCGTAAACATGGCGACTCCCGTGGGCGCGGGAGAGAGCGTGTGCGTCGGGCGGCGCGGTCGTGCGCTGTGCCGCGCCGTCTGTTCATCCCTCGGTTTTGATTTCACGTCCGCAGGGAGTTCATTGCCGCCCTGTTGTTTGGCGGTCTCGACGCTGCCGCCGCTTGAGCCGTTCGCAGGGAGGCCGCCTTCCGGCGCGCGTTGTTTCTCGGGTGGCGCGGTCTCTGTGGGCGCGGGGCCTTGCGCCTGCAAAGGCGACCCGCCCTCGGGGCGGCGCATCGTGCGGATGGTGAGCCACGCGACAAGCGAGAGGGTGATGAGGAGCACGGCGGCGAGCGACAAGCTGACTGCTGGTCTGCGCGCGAAGAGGGAAGGAAAAAAAGATAGGCCGCGCTCTTTGTCGACGCGCAGCACGCCCGCGTGGTCGGGCGCGGGGCTGACCGCGACGGGTGCGGGCGTGGTTAGCCCCGACCCTATTTCCGAATCCACGTAACGCTTGAGCGCCTGCGCGATATTAAGGTCATCGCGGTGTTCGGGCGCGGCGAGGAAGTGCGACTCGAAACGCTCGCGCTCGTCGTCGGTTAAGTCCTGATGAGCGTACTCGTCAACCAACTCGTCCTCGACCGACTGTGCCAGCCTCGTGTAATCGTCATCGAGAAACAGCCGCCCCTCAACCGCCACACGCCCTTCATGGGTCAACTCCCCAAGCAGGTATCGCCTGAGTTCCGCCTCTTCTTCCAGTTGCTGTTTCATCTCTCGCGGTTCTCCGAATTGAACGGCACGCGTGCCCTGCCAAGTGGCGAGGCTTCACATGATTGAGTTGTGCTCGATGCATTCCAGTATACATTTTTTCAGGTTTGCTCGGACGCGTTGTGCCTTTAGCCGTAGGTTCGGGAGTTTGACGCCCAACTGCTCGGCCAGCTCTTTCCGCAGCCCGATCTTCACATGCCGCTCGCCGCGATAGTATTTGCTGATTATCTCGTGGTTGCGCTCGGTCAGGTGCCGCATGCAGCGACGTAGGCACGCGTCCATTAACTCGTCATCGTCGAAGACTTGAGGCTTGCGCGGCAGGTCCGCGACGGTCAGTTCAGTCTCCGGAAGCTGCACGAAGGCAGGACGCCGCAGGTGCTCTTTGCGGACGTAAAATGCGACGGAGAAGAAATAGGGCGCGGGGTCGCCTTTGTACGTCTCGATAATCTCCGGAAGCTTGCGCGCGACGCGGTCGAAGGTCTCGTTGGCGAGTTCTTCCGGCTCGGCGCAGCCAAGCTGCTGAAAGCGTCTGGTCAGAGTGTGGCGTATCTCTTCGTACTTCTCACCGGCCCGCTCGCGGTCGGGGCCGAGCCACGAGAGAAGTGCGTCGAAGGCTTCCTGTGTGAGCACCCATTTTTCTTTGGGCGGAGGCGGATCATTCAAAATGTAGCGGCTCCAATCAGTCTCCGAGGTATTCGTTGAACCCATAATGGTAAGACCGCTATCTAACATAAACCAGCCCCTATTTCCAGTCGCCTTGCAGTACCAGCCCGGCCCAAAAGTACGGCGCACGCCAATCCGCGTGCGCTTCCATCATATCGAGCTTGGCGCGCCTGAGCGCCGCCGCCGCGGGCGGCCTCTTCTTGCCGAGCATGTGCCGGTAGAAGCGCGCCATCAATTCGGCGGTCGCCGCGTCGTCCACGCGCCACAGGCTGACGACCACGCGCGGCGCTCCCGCGTACATGAAACCGCGCGTCAGACCGATCAGACCTTCGCCGCGCACCTGCTTGCCGAGTCCGGTCTGGCACGCGCTGAGGACGACGAGTTCGACCGGCAAATCCAGTTGATAGATGTCGCGCAGGCTAAGGAAACCATCCTCGGGCTGCCCGCGTTCGTTGACCATCGAGAGCACGATGCCCGATAGCTCCGGATGCTTCTCGTTGAGCAGGCCGTGCGTGGCGAAGTGGACGATGCCGAACTGCTTGAGCGCGGGACTGGTCGCCGTGGCGCGGCTCGCCTGAAAGTCAACCGCTTTCATCCACGAGCCGCGAGGCGCGACCGCAGTGATGGCGTTCGCCTCCCTCAACGAATACTCCAGCTTCGGGAGCGTCAAAGCTTCGTCGCCCACGTCGCCTATGTCGCGCAGCGCGCGCGCCAGCTCGCCCGACTGCTGACGCGGCGGCGACGCCGCCTGCTGCCCCGCGACGGGCGCGCGCACCCTTTTGTCTTTATCATCGAACACAGGATCGGCGAGTACGACGACCGTTTTCGAGGCGACGCTCCGGCGCGCGCCACGCAGCAGCGCGAGCGTTGATGCCGACGGTTGGTAGACGACTTCGTTTCGCCGGAGCAGCGGCACGGAGTCGGTTGCCTTCTGTTCAGCGGCGGTGGGCAGCGCGGGCGCGGGCAGCGCCTCGAAAGGAATGTAATGGAGCGCGCCGTCAGCGACGATGACCAGACGCTTATCGCCGAGTTGCGGCCAGACCTCGCCGAGCACCATCTGGCTGAGTTCCGACGCGCTCCGGCGGTACTGTTCGGGCGCGCTTCTCCAACGCGCCAGGTATTGCGTGGCGCTCTCGCCTGGCTTCGACGGCTCGTGAGCGGTGAGCGCCCGCCGTAGCTGGTCGGCGGTCTTTTCTACTTCGGCGCGAGCGGGCAGAAAATGATGCTTGATGTCGGTTCGAGTCACGACCCAGAGGTGGCTGCGCGCTTCGCCGAGTGAGTAATGGAGCAGCAGCGAGTCGTCATCGAGCAACCGTTGAATCTCGCGCGGCGCGAGCGGTCTCGCGCCCGCGATGCTTCTCCTCGTCGGCCCCAGAAGCTCGTCCTGCTCCTTGATGCGCGCCACAACTTTCTGCTCGACGGCGGCGACGCCCGCCTTCCCTCCTTGGCTGCGCAGGCGCAGGAGTGTCTGCGTCAACTCGCTGATCTCACGCCCGAGCCGGTGATTCTTCTCGGCCTCTTCGGGCGACAACTTCTTATGCGGCGCAGTGCGCGCTTCGGAGAGGAGATCGACGAGTGCGCGCGCGCGCCCTCGCTCGCTGGCCGCGAGCGCAGCCTCCACGTCCGCAGGCGACTTAGTCAACTCGTAAAGACGCATCCTCACGTCAATGGCGAGCGCGTAGAAGTCCTGCTTCCCTGCAAAGTAAATCATCTGGAGTTGCCCCGCCGTCACCCTGTTGCGCAGCGACTCGACGATGCGCAGAGCCTCTTCGATCAGGTCGCGCGCGTTGGCAAGGTTGCTGCGGTCGCGCTCGACACGCGCCATGCCATAGAGCGAGAGCGCCTGGCCCTGGCCGTCGCCGACCGACTTCCACAGCACCAGTGCTTGCCCGTATCTGGCAAGAGCCTGCGTCGGTTCGCCCGCGAGCGCGAGGGCTTCGCCCATTTTGTCGAGCGTCATGGCCTGCCCGCGATGGTCTGAGAAATCCTTCTCGCGCTGGATGGCGAGCGCGCGCTCGTACTTCTCAAGCGCGCCGCGCGGGTCGTTCAGCGCGACGTGAGCCAGACCCATGCGGAAGAGCGTGTAAGCCTCGAAGCGTCTGTCGCGCGAGCGTTCGCTGAGCGGGAGAGCGCGCGCGAGTTGCCGCAGCGCCTCCTCGTTCTCGCCGAGCAGCGTGTGCGCGTAACCGATGTTGCTGAACGTGATGCCCCACCCCTTCGGCTCGTTCATCTGCTCGCGCAGAGCGAGCGCTTCCCGAAAGTATTCGAGCGCCTGCGTCGCGTCGCCGAGAAACGCGTGCATCATGCCGAGGTTGTCGAGGACGTCCGCCGCGCCGCGTGCGTTCTTGTTGACGCGGAAGAGTTCGAGCGATTGTCTGTAGTGACGCAGGGCCGCCTCCGCGTCGGCCCACGTGTCGTACACGAGACCGAGGCCGTTCAGTGCGTAAGGCTTGAGGGTGGTGGCGGAAGTTTTGAGCGGCGAGTTGTCTCTCGCAAGCTCCGCTTCGCAATAGGCGAGCACTTCTTGATACTGAGCCAGCGCTGCTTCAAGGTCACCCATCTCCGCGCGCGCCTTAGCGGCGTTGACGAGCGTGTTCATCTCCGAATGGCGCATGCCGAGCGCGCGCCAGAGCGGCAACGCCTTCTCGTTGTTCTCCAACGCCTTCGGCTGATACCCGATCAACGAATAACCCAAGCCGAGGTTGTTGTAGAGTTGCGCCTGACCCCAACGGTCGCCGAGTTCAAGCCTCAAAGGCAGCGCGCGCTCGTAACTGGCCACCGCTTCGCGCAGGTCGCCCAGGTCCCTGTGGGCCGCACCCGTCTCGTTCAAGACGAAAGCCTGACCCGACACGTCGCCAGCCTCGCGCAGCCGCGCGAGCGAACGGCCTAAGTGATCGAGCGCGGGCGCGAGCAGCCCCTGTGCTTTATAGGAACGACCGATGGCGGAGAGCGAGTAGCCCTGCCCGCGCAGTTCGCCAAGCTCCAGCCAGATGCCGTGCGCCTCCTCGTACTTTCTGATCGCTGCGGCGTACTTCTCGGCGGCCTCCGCCCCTTGAAGTTTCCGCGCCGTGTCCCTCAACCCCTGCGCCTCCATGAAGACGCGCTCGGCCCTCACGCGCTTCTCGTCGGCCCCCGAAGCCGCGCGCGGCCCCTCAACCTTCAACTCGTAATCGCCCGGCGGATATGAGCTGTCCGAGTAGACCTCTACTGCGTAACTCCCCGCCTCCTGCGCCATGACGGAGACCGCTTCAAGTCCGTAGAACCCGTTCGGGCTGTCCACATTAATCAGCAAAGACCCGTTCGGCGCAGAGACCTTAACGCCAACATCCACGCCCCGCTGCTCAACGAAGAGCCTTGCGAACTGCCCCTCGGCCAGCGCCAGTCGGTAGATGTGCTTATCGCCCGCCCGCATGTGGCGCGTGAGGGTCTCGGCGGGGTTGAGCGTCCGCACTTCATCACTGGACGCGACTGCATTCTGCCCCCAACACGTCTGGAGACTCGGCGAAGAGAATGCCCCGCTCTCTGTGAAGGTGGTGCAGGTAGTCACGACGACGAGGAAGAGGGTCAGCAGGCGTCGTCCGTCGGTCTGTGAGATTCCATGTCGCACTTCGTACTTACCCCAAAACTTCATCATGCCGCGCTCGATCTCCTGGCGAAAGACAGAGCGGGCATGCATGTCACCAAGCCTTCCACCTTGCCGCTCCTCGCTTCGATCAAGTCTGCTGCCCGGTGCCCGTGCCTGTATCGCCGGGATCTGTCGAAAGCTCGATTGTTCGCAGTTCCCCCGCCTCTACGCTCAGCGGCGGCGTGTTGAGGTCGGGCGTGAAGGTGCGGAATTTGCCGGCGAATCTCGGTCTGTTGAGGGGCGGGCGGGCGTACCCGGATAAATGAACGCCATGCACCACCGTCCCCTTCTTCACCCTGAAGGTTAAGCTCATGAAAGACACCGGAGGCATATCGGACAGAGTCTGAGGCTCACACCGACCAATTATTAGCGACATAGGCACGTTATTACTGTCAATAACCGTGCCCGTAATGGTTCCGTTAATGAACTCCAAGTCGAGGATGAGCCTTTCGGCCCTGCTGGAATTGTTATCCATAACTAAGGTCATCGACCAGGGGGGTCCTGCTTCACAGAAGGCCATCGTTTCTACTCCTTTTCTTCTTTCGACTCGAACCAGCTTTTTGACGCCGACGCGAGCTTGTTTATGTAACTGTTCTGCACTTTGAGTGCGTAATTAAAGCCTCCGGCACTAACTTTGTCGCGGGCCTGCCTCAGTTCTTCGGACGTTCCCCCTCTACTCTCGACATGGGCCATCTCCCGGTGATACATGTTCGTGAAGGAACCGAGCAGCAGTTCTTTCGACGGGAGGAGGAACTCATTCGACCCGAACGTGCCGAGGGCGAATCCATTCTCCGGCAGATACAGTGTTTCCACTTTCTCGCTCACGTCGTCCGGAAGCAGCGCACACAACAACTCATGAATCTCAAACGACGACGCCATCTGCGAGATGAGGTGGTAGGCTGTGCTGCCGAGATACAGCAGCACGCCCACCAGATTGCCTTCATCAAGGTCTTCATTGTCTTCATCGAGGTCTTCCCAAACCCGCTCCTCCAGTAGCAGCGGGTGGAGTGCGACCCACCGGATCATGGCGCGTGCCATCTCTCTGCGCTTCGCAAGCGGGGTCAGCCAGATCGCGAGGTTGCCGTAGAATTGCCCGATCTGATCGGTGGGCGAGTCGATCTCTCCGGGCGGGATGAACCTGTTCAGGTTGACGTTGAAGTAGTGATGCCATGTCGAGTCGGCGACGATGCGGCCGACGCGGGCGCGGTCGCCGTCGTAGGCTGCGACGAGATCAACCCTCTGCGCTTTACTGCTATCTGTGCCGCGCGCCACCACTTGCGGCCTGACGAGTTGGCCGTTGGGCCATACGTTCGGGTCGGCGAGGTCTTCCTCTTTGGGGAGCACGACGCCGCCCTCATGCATGTGGTCTGGGTAGACCTGAATGAAGTTCCCCGGTTTATAGATAAAGAGCGGGTGCGGCAGGCCGTCCTTGGCCGGTTGCCCCTGTGGGTTGAACTTTTCGAGGATGAGACGCTGCGGGTTCGGGTCGTGCTGTAATCCCGGGTTACCAAAATTGGAGCCGGATAGGAGCACCTGTGTATTCTGACTATCTACCGTACGCCTTGTCGGAGGCCCCTCCCACACGCGCATCTGTCCGGCTCGCGGCACGTGCCGCCCGAGCGCGCGGCCCAAGCCCCAGAAGACTACCTTCTCCTCGCCCTCGCTCGCGGGGGGCTGTTCCGAGTCGGGCAGGATCGCGTCCGGCGGCGGCTCCTCGGCATGGTCGCCGGTCATCAACACGCCGCCTCCGCGCTGCCCGTCCTCTTCGCCCACCGTCATCCATTCTTCCAACGCCCTAACCTCGGCCTCATCGAGTTCACTGTGCGGGCCGCCGCGAAGGACTTCCATAGTGAAATTCTCACGGTTGCCCTGATGGAAGCCGAAAAACCAGATTTGATCGAAGCCTTCTTCCTCCAGCAGGTCGTCCAGTCTGTTATCGGCGTGGGTCTCGTTCGTCGAATTTCGGCTTACTAACTTAATGCATAAACTGGCGAAAGCGGGCGCATGAGCTTTAATGTGCAGGAGCATCACCCCCAGACTCCAATCTTTGACCACGTCGTCCGTGATCTCTAAGGGTTCGTCCGTATACAGAAGGATTTTTACGATCGGGCCTGCTGTGCCGGGGAAAAAGTGCGGGCATTCGACCTCGCTAATGATTTCGGAATCAGTCAAGGATGATGGCGACATAAGAGCCTTTTGGCGACTAGAGCTTGATTAAGGGGCACGCTGGAGAAAGATACAAACCGTTGGTTTCTCAGCGCACGGAAGACGGTAAAGTCCGCCTCAACTATCTTTATATGACGGGGCGAGGCAAAGTATATCTACCATGAGACCGCGCGTCTCGACGAGTGATACCGCCGCCAAACGTCGGCACGAAACTGTTCGGCCTAACAACCGTGTTTATGTCTAAGGTAGTTACAGTTTGGCGAGGTTGATGAAGCTTCACAGACAGGAACGAGGGAGAAGAATATTCTCGCCATTAAAGGATGTCAATCTTTTCTCGTAGGTCGCAAAATTTCCATTCTGTTCAATACCTGGTAGCTGCTAAGGGTATTTCTAACAACGCCGCGAACCTCATCACGGCTTGCTACGATCGTAATTTTGAGATCTCAATTTAACCGCCTAATTCCCTGCTATATAAAGGCCAAGAGAAATCCGCGCATGCGCTAACATTTATCTTGACTATTTTCAGCCCGATCGGATATAAGGGCGGGCATGGCTGAATTGACAACATCACAAGTCGCCGCGCGCCTCGGCGTCGGCGCGTCCACCGTGCGACTCTGGTGTACCTTGAAGCGATTTCCAAGGGCGTACGAGGTGCAATCGCCTCGAGGCCCGTTTTGGCTCATCCCGGAGGGAGATCTGGAAGGATTCGTCGTGCCAAAGCGCGGGAGGCCGAGGAAATCCACTGGCTTAGTCGCTACGGTCCCGCCGGCCGAGGAGGACAAAGCCGCATGAAAACCATCGCCATCGCGAACCAAAAGGGCGGCGTCGGTAAGACCACAACCGCAGTGAATCTCGCCGCCTGCCTCGCTCGACTCGGGCAGCGCACGCTCCTCGTCGATCTCGACCCGCAAGCCAACGCAACGGACCATCTCGGCTTCGAAAATCCGGAGGGCGAATTGCACAGCTCCTATGCCTTGATCTCTGAAAAGATGCCCGATATGTCGAACATCCTGCGGGCGGTGGGGCCAAACCTCCAGATTGCCCCCGGCCACATCGCCCTCGCCGAGATCGACATCAAACTATTCTCTTCCCTCAATCGAGAGACGCGCCTTCTGCGCGCGCTCGGCCTGGTCGAAAATCAGTTCGATTTCGTGATCATAGATTGCGCGCCGTCGCTCGGCATCTCGACTGTCAATGCCTTCTGCGCCGCTACACATATCATCATCACTATTCAGACCAACTGGTTCGCCTATGAGGCCCTGAAGCGCCTGATGGCCATCGCCTCAGATGTCATGGAAGAATCAAACCCCAATCTTGAGATATACGCGCTAGCGACGCTGCACCGGGCGAACGTCAACGTGAACCGTGAGGTGCTACAGAAAATTCAGGAAGACTTCGGAGGACTAACAATCTCTGCGGTGATTCCCCATACAGCTACGCTCGCCGAAGCATCTGTGGCCAAACAGCCCATCATCGACTATGCCCACGGGAGCAAGGGTCACCAGGCTTACCAGAAACTAGCCGAGGAGATAATTAGCCGTGTCGAGCGACAACAAACCGAAGAAGCGCAAGTTTCCTGAAATTCCGAGTGTGCGCGCGACGCCGGGCGAGACGACGGCTACGCAGAACACGGTGAAGCGAATGCTGGGACGGTTGCCGCTGGAGCGCGAAGGAACCGAGGCTGAATCGCGTTCAGCACCACCCACCAACCATACACCGACCACCCACCAACCATACACCAACCACCCCATCGCACCCGAAAGAAATTTCTCCCGTGTGCCGAACTCAATAGCCCTTTCTGCCATACCTTCCGGTCTATTTCGTGGCGAGAGCAAGAAGTTGTACGACGCACTGTATCAAAGGACACGCGGTGCGGTCGTGCCCCGCCGGGCCATCAGAGCCACCCAAAGCGAGCTGATGGGTTGGGCCAACATTAGCCTTAACACATTGAAAGCCCACGTCCGACATTTATCATCGGTTGGCCTCTTAAAAGTCCATTATAGGCGCGGAGAATCAACGGGTGCCGATTACGAGGTCTTCACCCTGGAGGACAGACCACCCACCAACCACCCACCAACCACCCAACCACCGGTCACCAGCCAAAATCTGGGATCGCCCACCCACCAAAATCTGGTCTTGGGTGGTGGGTCTCAAGTAGTTGAAGAATCAACAGTTGCGGAATCCCCCAAAACTTCTTTTAAGACTAAAGAAGGAAGTTCTGATGATGACGCGCACGCACGCACCTTCCTCGCCAAACTGATCCAAGCAGAAAGGGAACTGACCGGCAAGGTTTCGACGAGCAGCGAGAAGTGGGAAGAACTAGCCGAAGTAATCGTCTCGGAGCTGCGGATCGCAGCCGCGCGCACGACCATCTCAAACGTGCCGGCGTTCCTCGCCGAGCACCTGCGCCGTCGCCTTTGGAAGGTGGACAAGGCACGCGCCGCCGAGATGACGGCCGGTCAGCCTGAGCAGGGAGAAGCATCGCCTGCACTCACAACCGAGGAGAAGCAGAAGTGCCCGGACTGCGCTGGTGTCGGCTTCTGGTATCCGGAAGGGCCGGAGAAGGGAGTCGCTAAGTGCAAACATGCGAAGCTTATGGGCATAGCAGCCGAAAAGGAGTAAGCTTCACCTGCTTACTCTGACATTAGTCCTAGTGAACTGATAAAAAAGCACTTTCAAAACTCGTTTCACACGCGGTTTCACATCCACTAACATATCTATTATAGCAATTAAAAAACGTTGTTTATGTTGGCACAAGGTAATTCCGATAATGGAAATTTTACGAATGACTCTATTGAGGGTGTCTATTCAGGAGGTCAGTTAGAATCAGGAAAAAGCGACTTGCGTGACATTCAGAAGCCATTTTCGTCGGCTATAAGCCATCTCCTCTCGCGATGCCTGCTCTGGAAGGGCTGAGATGCTAACCTCCTACGAGATCGGGAGTGTTGCAAAAATTATTTTAGAGCGCAGGAGGTCACAAGCAAGTGTTGTTCAGGGCGGAAAACCTGCTTTAGCTTTTACCTGAAAGGATAGACAGATTGGTGCTAAACCAGGCCTCAGGTCGCAGTGAGACCGTCATAGTTCCAGCGGGCTCCTGACGCCCCTGCCCCCCTTGTTCAGCACGTGCGTGTAGATCATCGTCGTCGAGATGTCCGCGTGCCCTAGCAACTCCTGAATCGTGCGGATGTCATAGCCTGCCTCCAGCAGGTGCGTGGCGAAGCTGTGCCGGAGGG
>WUUC01021263.1_pt1 | contig 72596 bp, 103 predicted proteins | sample 6278441 | NCBI WGS metagenome assembly WUUC01 (sample SAMN13675441, study PRJNA597444) | soil metagenome | isolation source: soil | place: USA: Washington | collected 2017-10
CTGTCCCCGCTGTTACTGTTCCCGCTGTTCCTGTCCCCGCTGTTACTGTCCCCGCTGTTACTGTTCCCGCTGTTCCTGTCCCCGCTGTTACTGTCCCCGCTGTTACTGTCCCCGCTGTTCCTGTTCCCGCTGTTACTGTTCCCGCTGTTAGAATGACCTGTATTATCTTTTCCCTGATTGGCAACAATTAAAACCTCGGACCACTCAAGTTTTCTGATAATTTTTATGTGATCGGTAACAACTTTTGAATCTTCGTTGTGTGTCTGTGTCTCACCTATTGCTTCCACCTCACAGACTATATTTTTAGGATCAAAATTGTAATATGAAAAGCAGTGCGCTGCCTGCACGCAGAAATGGAAGCCGGTGGCGCAAATAGATATTTTTCCGGGATATTTATAGTCCTTACCTACCTCATACTTAAAATCGCGGCATGTCATATCAGGATTAAAAACCTTATATCCCCTTATTACAGGCTTCATGGCTTCAATGATAGACCAGAATCTTGCTGGCAGGTGGATATTTTCAATGTCTTTAGCTCCAATAAATAAGGGCGCTATCTGTTCATGTGTATATCCTGCTATTCCGCATCCTAATTCCGTAACAAGGAAAATGGTATCTGGAAAAGCTTTTACAGCGGCAAAGAAAGGCTCTACCTGTTCTTTAATTACTTCCAACCCTCCCATTGTATCAATGGCGTAACATTTACCTGTTAGTCCACGTCCTATACCCTCTTTAGCGCCAAATTTTTCCTTTGCCAGTTTAGCTAACCCCCCTGCATGGTTTCCATTTTGATTTGAACCAAAAACTATTATTTCATTTTGCTTTAAGTTTTTGATATTATTTTTAGTTGTTCTTTTTTTCATTTTTATATTATTTTTAAAAATTTTAAAACTGTTTTATCCCATATTTTAATATTTATTTCTGGGTATTGCATTAAAAACAAATTATACTTTTCTTTAGCGTCTAACCTCCAAAAACCTTTAACTTCAATAAAATAGTTTTCTTCTTTTATGTAAAAGTCAGGGATATAATGAAATGTTTTTTCATTAATTAATACAGGAAACGCCCTTGTTTCGTATTCCCAATTTAATTTATTAATATCTAAAAATTGTGCAGTTTTCAATTCCCAAGAACTTCTAAAATAAAAAGTTCTATTATGAATGTCATTTAAAAAATAATTTGATCTTTTAGGATGGAAAATTTTTCCAAAAAAATGATTATTTTTACCTAACATTCTTTTTTTTAAATTATTTTTTAATTGATTTGCTTTTTCTTTCCCATATAAATCTTCAAAAGTTTTACCTTTTTTATGTGCGCCTATTTTTTGTTTTGTTTCAATAGAAAGTTTTTTTCCTAAATTTGGATGTATTAAATGTTTTTTACCATAAAAAGGATTCCCAACACCTTTTGTTCTTTTTGACACGTCAGCTTTAAAGTTATCGCTACGCTTTTTGCCTTTATTGGATTTAACTAAAGCATCAATAACGTTTTGAGGTCTTTTTGTGCCTAATAACGGATGCTTATTTTGAGCATACCATTTTTTTAATTTTTCAGATTTTGTTTTTAAATTTTTATTAGAATTTAATTTGTTAGAACATTTTAAACAAAGCTTATTTAATTTAGCGCATCTAAATTTTCTATCAAGAACAACAAGACATTTTTCACAACAACATTTCACCATTTTACAACTACTTTTCTTTAAGCCTGAAACAGTATAGCCAAATGTTAAAAAAGTTTCATTTTCTAAAATATTCATACCCTTGTTTTTTATGGGTAAAAATACTAATTAATATTAATAAAAATTTATAAGTGGTGACCGAGAGCGTTACTGCCAAAAACGAAACACTCGTTTTTCTTGAGTTTTTTTAATTTGTCTTGTGTGATCCGGTTTTTCATATTTGGTTGTTTTATGGTGTTTAAAATTAATTGTATTTAAGGGCCGTGTAAAACTCAAAATCTCCATTACTTTTTTCCCAGTAATGAATTATTACTTTATCCCCTTTATTTAAAGAATAATAAAGATTTTTGTTTATTGTCGTAAAAACTGTTTTGTGTTGACATTTGAAAATTAACAAGAATTTTTCATCCTCATGTATGGACACGTAGGATAAGCCCACACTTCCACTTGAATTAAAAGTAGTTCCGGTGCCTGTTCCGTTTATTTCTGGCTCGAATTGTTTTTCTATAACCTCTCCAAATTCCTGTTTTGGATCTGAATATTTTACGCAAGAAAACATGTTTACTGCAAGAAACATAATTATTAATTTTTTCATCTGTTTTTATTTTATAGTGTGTAATTTAATTATTGTTGCTCAAACAGCTTTGTTACCTTATGGTCTATGGGCCAGATCTTAGCTTTGGCGATAAATATATTGGCGCTTGCCTGTTTGAGGTCGTTATCCTCGATATTCTTTTGGGCCTCCGTTAATGCCTGTTTTATCTTTTCCAGTTCGGAAATTATGAGGGCTTGGTCGTGTTTGTTCATCACCCGTCCGGTATCTTGTTTTTGGTGTGCCCAAAAATGGGCTACTTCTGATTTGCTTAATACTTGTTTCATCTTTTCGTGGTGTTTATTTTGGTTTATAAAAAATTATTGTATTTCCTGAGATTTCGGTTAATTAATTTCTGTTTTTATTTTTGAAATATATAACTATTACGGCGGTAATAGCTATCAATATGAGCCACCATTTAAAAGTAGTAGCGATTAATATCTTTGCTGGTGACTGAGTGATTAACATCTCATTTGTTGCCCATACCATAAAGAAAATGCCAAACCATAGTAAGATTAAAGCGTTTATAACCGTTGATTTTTTCATTTTATTTCAGTTTTTGTAAGGATTTATAATTAATTGATTTTATTACAGGATTTGTAATGGTTATTATACTGTGAATCCGTAAGAGGTGGTTACCATGGCTCTACGCGAGGAACCGCAAGGTTATTTAATCGCGCCTTTCAAAATAACCTCTTCCCCGGTTTCAAGGTTCACGCAATTTTTTGAGAATGGCAACGTACTGTAAAGAGCGTGTTCAGTTTCTGTTTCTTTTATAATAAATCCATTTTCTTCTTCGCTCCATTCGTCGGATAAGAAAGTATATTTAGCTTTAACTGGCTCAGAATAAGTCATAATGGCTTCGTTCCATGCAGTATTTTGTTCTTCTTCATTTTCAGCGTTCAATATTTCAGTTATTTCGTTAGACGGCATAGCGGAAATTTTACGGATTTCTACCGAAAGTCCTTCCGAATTATTTCTCCAATGAGAGATTTCCAAAGAATTTGTATCGTTTAGAATTGACCTTGATATACGTTCGTAAACTTTCATAGCTTCTTCTTCTGTAGAAAATAAATCTGTAGTACAATCTATTTTGCAGTAGTTGTGAATTACCGAAAATTTTGGGAATTGATTGATGTTTGTTTTCATGTTATTATAGTTTTTGGTGATTAATTAAAATAGTGAGTAATGTTATTTTAGAAAGTTATCACTCAGCCATTTTACAAGTTCGGCGGCTGATTCTTTGTTAATATCTAAAAAATGAGTTTTAGTGTCATTTTCGCCGTTGTGTATTTGTATTTTCGGGGCGTATTCGTTTTTAGTGTCAATTTGTTTCAATTGATCGGAATAATAAGTTGATTTTCCCATGATTAATAGTTAAGTAATAGGTTAATAATCTTTGTTTTCACAATTTGCGCGGCAATAGGTTTAATATCTGCCACCGGTTTAAATCTTCTAATTGTTGTCATGGTTATTTAAGTTTAAATGTGAATTTATTTAACATTTTAGATCCATAGGCGGCTGAAACTTCATTTTTTGCCATTTCTAAAGCTTTACTTTCATCAATAGACGAAATTGTTATTTCGTTTTGAAAACCCATTTTAGAGTGATTGAATGAGTAAATGATAGTGTAATTTTTAAATTGCGTCATGGCTATATTAAATTGATTAAAATGTTTATTTGATCTTTAGTTATACCGCTATTCCACGAGCCGGTAACGGCAATTACCATATCCCGGCGGTTAATCTTTGGAAGTGCGGTAAATAGCTCTTTAGCCTGGCTAATTTGTCCGTTAATAAAGCTCTCAACTATCATCTCAAAGTACTGCATGTCTGAGTTTAGATTGTATTGTTTCAATAATTTTTTCATATCGTGGTGTTTTTAAAGGTTTTTATTATACTATTATGGGCTATCAGGAACAGGGAAGGTTATTGATCCTCGTTAGCTAACTCATTAAAAAATTCTGTTATTGAATCAAAGTTTTTATCAAATAATTCATCTTCAAAATCTGCTTTAATACTATTCAATGTGTCCATTTCATCGTCTGATTGCGCTGATTTAAAAGCGTCTATCGTTGACATGTTAGAAGTGATTGTTTTGATGTTCATTTTATCGCGACCAATTCTAGCTTCGCCGTTAATAGTTTAATTTGCTTGCTGTCAGGTGCGTTATCCGTGTCATCTGTTGGCACAAGTTTAGCGAAGTGACCCCCGCAAAGGCAGATTTCATAAACTCTGAATAAATTTTCATTACCTGCGTAAATATTGATATTTGTCATTTAATATTGTTTTTTAATCGTTAAACAATCTATTTAAGGTCTTTAATTGTAATTCCTAGGGGATTTAGCGTGCCAGGGGGGTAAAAGGCCGCAAAAGCTATTTATTTATTAAGCAACCCTTACTGAACATCCAGTGATTATAGAACGGCTTTAAGATATCCTTACCTAAATAACGATATACTTGGTTATATGTATACGAGGATCCATAACCCGTAAAAAGCAACTGAACAAAGTGAGTGTAACATACAGCTGTAATAGTAGCATCTTTAATTGATAGTCTCTTTTTTTTCATTTTGTCGTGGTGTTTAATTAATAATTCTATACTGTAAATATACGATATCAAAGCCCTATTGTCAAGTGGTCAATCGTAATGTCAATACATAAAAATGCAAATGCTGCCAACCTGTCAGTCCATAAACACCTGATTATCCACTAAATACAATCACAATTTCAACGAAATTAACGCCCTTGACAGAACGATTGTTCCTATTTAGACACATTCTAAATTTTATTGGCAGTAAATAAATGTTAGATGTTTATTAGTGCTCAATCACAGACATTGACGCAATACCCCCTCACCAGGTGCAATACCGACATATTTCCCTCAATAACAATGAATCAGAATATACATTATGTTAAACAGGATGCTAATGTAATGAGTATCAATACATTGAAACGTTCATGTGTGCTCTAAACATGAAGTAAATGAGCATATATTTAACAAAACCGGCCTATATGTCAGCTTGAGATACGCTTTCACTTCCGATTTACAAGAGGGGGGAGGCAGGTCAGGCACGTACTAATACCAGCAGAGGCTTATATTATTCCCGAACTCTACCGCTATCCGAAGGCTTTACACTCAACTTACAGCTCACAAATCCAATTTAAAACTGATCCCGGCTAATAAATGGCAATCCACGGATAGGAACCTGTATATCGAGGGGGAGGGGAGACCAGGTACCGGTACCTGGTACGTGCGCACAGAAATAAGTGGTTATTTATCGATTAAAGATCGATTTAAGGGGTGTTTATTTACAAAATGGTGTATCCACATTGGTTATTGAATTGCTGTATTAGCCTTGTTTGTTTTTTATGGTACTTTTTTATTTAGATTGATTATAAATATGGGTTGAGATGTTAAAAAGCTTGACTTCGTTAATTCGTTAACGTATCTTTGTTAAGATTTTAACGAACTATGGAAGAAAAATATATTTGGGAGCGAAGGACGCCAGAATGGATTAAAGAAAATCCAGGGAAGGGTACGATGTATAAAAGATATATTGTTCCTATTATACCGGAACCTAAAAAAGTACAATATTTAGAAGTAAAAGAAGATTTAATTGGAAAAGATGCAGGAGTTTATGTAATTTTTTGCGACAATGAAATGTATGCTTATGTGGGACAATCTTTAAATATGGATGTCAGAATGAGAAGTCATAAAATGTACATGTCTAGAAAATCTAAAGGTCAAAACAGTTATATAAATATGAAACGTCATATAAATAAACACGGAATGGATGGTTTTAGGTTTGTAAAACATTTTCCGATGCCTTTTTCTACAAGAGAACAACTTCTTGAAAGGGAGTGCTTGGTTATGGGTGAAGTTGTTAGAATGGGATATACACTTTATAATAAAAGTATAAGTATGGAAATGGTTCAAGAATACGTTAGCTGTCCAAAAGACTTTCAACCTTTAATCCTGAAAACAATAGACTTATTGGCGAGTAGTGATTATTTTGTTAAAAAATTAACAGGATTTGTAAACGGGGATGCAAAATTGATTAAAATACCAAAAAAAAATTAAATTTTTAAACGATAATAAATAAAACATGAAAAAGAATATTGAAATATCGCTGGAGTTAGCGCAGAAAATATAGCATTAATTAAAGTAATACAAGAATTATGAAAATAACAGTAGCGTTAATGCGGGATTTAGACCAGCAAGTAGCAAGGGAAGAAATTAGCTATTCACGAATGGTTGAGATATTAAATGAAGTTTACCAGCACCAACTCTCAGCCCGTGACAAGCGTATTAAGGAGCTGGAGGGTTCTATACAGAACACAATAAATTGCTTTGAAGCTGCTGATATTGAGGGGATAAACGAACGTCTTGAAGAAGTGCCACACGACGAGAGATGGGACGGGTCACTTTATGGAATTGTAATAAGGCGGTTGCTTTACGATGTTGCTGATACTTGTAAAACTGCCCTCAATCCACCCGCCACCAACTTCGCCCCGGTAAAGGAAACAGAATACGATATAACTAAACAAGAATAATATGAGAGAAATAAAATTTAGAGGGCTCGACGAAAAAGGCATTTGGAGAATTGGCAACTACCACAAAGCAGTAGGGGATGGAAATATGCGTAAAACGGAGTGGTTAGATGGAAACAGGATTTACAATGACATAAATGTAAAATTTAATAATCATTGGATTTTTGTTGAGCGATTACCGACAGATATCGGGTGGCATGAAAGAGATACTTTTACGCCTTATAAAATAGATCAATATACCTTAGGTGAATACACAGGACTGCACGATAAGAACGGGGTTGAGATTTACGAGGGGGATATAATTAAAATGAATGATGCCGCTACCTTTGAGGTTACTTTCTTGGGAGGTTCTTTTGTTGCTAAAGCCCTTGAATCTGAGCCGGTACTTTATCACAAAGGCGGTCATTATGGTATCGTTTTTAAGTCAGAAGTAATCGGCAACATTCACCAAAACCATGAGCTTTTACAAACTAATCAATCAAAATAAATAGGAATGAAATACTTGTTTGCGCCGTATAGCTTGGCCTTGTTAGCTAAAGAAAATGGGTTTGATGAACCGTGTATAGCTGAGTATTATATTGGCGGCAGTAAAGGAACTTTAGGCTCACCCGAAAATCCAAGTTTTAATATTTGTCCAGATATATTGGATGAAAACCCCACATATAATATGAACGGACTTAAAAACTACATTGCAGCCCCACTTTACGCTCAATTGACGGACTGGTTTCGGGAGAAGCATGGAATTGAATTATCTATAAAATCATGGAAAGATCCGCAAGATCCATTAATTTATTTATATTCATTAAAAAAGTTAGGAAACCCCTCAACTTTTAAATTTGACTTTAAGTTTAAAACTTACTACGAAGCCTTAAACACAGCCCTCACAGAAGCATTCAAACTAATCACTAAAGACAAACAGATATGAATTGCGAAGATATTCAAGCAGCATTAAATGAATTAAAGGTTAATTCTAAAGGCCACATTCGTGGTAAGAACAGGGCTATTGACAAAATACACTCTATGCATCTAAAAAAGTATGTTAGCGTGTTAATGGACGTAAGGGTGTTTGTGGCTAAAGTTTCTACGGGCCACGATACAGAAACAGCACTAAGATTAATTGATGAATTTATTTATCGCAAACAACTATGAGTACAAATAACGACAAACCGGGGGAATTGAGCGCGGATGAAGAATTGATTATGAACGAAATAATTCAGCGAAACTTTTTAATCCCTAGTAAAAATGTTATTGACAGCGGAATCCTAAACAGACCTGACGCAGAGCAAATAAGGCGTTGCATGAAGGAATACGTCCAATCCCTCACCGCCGAAAATGACAGGCTGAGGAAGGGTAGTGAGGCGGTGGCGTTGTTAGAGTTGATAAAGTATTCTGACAGGTATGAAATAAATATTCAATTCTGGCCTGAACAAACGGCTGTTTACATTGCTAAAGACGGAGTGGAATTAACTGATTTTGGAGGAGAAAAAGATATTGTAATTAAACAATCGATAGATTATTTAAAAAGAATAACAACCCAAAACCCTAAGTAAAGATGGAAAAACAAGACAACAAGCAAATATCTCTTCTCATAAGAAATAAGATTTTGTATGCTGAAATAAAAGCAATGCAGCAGGAATACGTAAGAATGCAAAAACAAATAAATGAAATAATAATTGCTCAAAAAGACTGTGTTTTTAGTATTCAAAAAAGATATGACGAAGCTCAAAAAAATGCAGAGAAACTTGAAGAAATAGAGGTTGAAATGCTTATTAAATACGAGAAATAATGGAAAAGACAAGAATAGTAATGCATAAATTTATCGGCGAAGATAACAACGGTAATTTTACTTACGAGATATCTTTTAATAAATCACTAATACACACATCCAGAATGGATGCTATGTGTAGAGGACTGGATAAGTTCGATAAGCGGCGCGGATTTTGGTTTTTCGTTAATTACTTTATAGCGTTTCCAATCAGTAAGCTCAAATATAAATGGGCAAAGAATTTTTATAGATATACACTAAATAGATTTTAACCCATGACCAAAGAAGAACTACAACAGGAGGCGGAGAGGGTGTACCCGAAAGCAAGACCAAACGATCCGGGACACGTGTTAAAATGTTCTCTCCGGAATGCATGGTTCAACGGCGCCACCTCCGAAGTCGCCCGTAAATACTGGGAGCAACAAGGGTGGGTAAGCGTGGACATAAAGCCTGTATATGAAGTTTATACAGTTTACGACCCTAATGAATTAAAGGGATGGAGGGTTAAATCCGCTCACTATGACCCGTACAATGACACGTGGCACGATCAACCAGGAAACGCTATACACCCGACTTACTACCGGGCTTTACCCTCACAACCAAACAACGGGTAGGGATGATAAAGTATTGCCCGAATTGTAAAGGAGATTTACAGGATAAAAAATATCTGGCACAGCATGTAAAAGAGTGCGGCAATTGCAAAGCTAGATACTTCACTATTGAAACCACGCCGCCAGCAACCCCTCACAATAACCAAAACAAATAAAGATGAAAAAAGAATTTAACAAAGACTGGTTTTCAAACGAAATAAGATTTAAAAAAGGAAAAATACCCTTAGTAGATTGCGCAAAATTAATAGGTATCAGTGCAGCAACTTTAAGCAGGGTTCAAAATGGTAAAGAACCTGACGTTATGAGTTACCATAGAATTTGTGTATGGCTTAAAATGCCAATGGATAAATTCTTTACCACCGTTTCAGAGCCAATAGAAATACCAAACGGTGGATTTAGAGCAAGTAAAACCCCCAGCCCTTCGGACAGGCTTTAAAGAAAATCCCGTAATGAGATGAAAAAATCAACTATTAAAGATTTGCCGGAAGATATCCGCAAATCAATTCCAGCAATTGAACGTAGCGCGTATGTTCAAGAAATAATAAAACAAGCTCTTAGAGGCGAGTTTCACGACTTTAAAAACACAACCTATGTTTGTGGTAAGGTTCAATTAGCTCACATGCTACATGAGGCTAAGGATGAAAGATTGGCATCAATCAGACAATCTGTTATTCATGGAGAATATGATGAAAGCCCTGATGATGAAGATAAAGCCTTGATGAAAAAAGACTGGCTTGAAAATGGCGGCACAGAAGAAAGCTATAAATCAATGTTTGAAAAAGAGTAAATATGCAAGAAAAACAATTTGATAACCTAATGCTTGGTCAAGATGCCAAGTGGGCTGACTTCAAGGAAGTTAAATCTCTACAAGCTCCAGGCAAACCGATAACGGCGGTAATTAGAAAAGAGATAGAACGTCACGAAAAACCAATTCCGGAAGCAGCCCGTGAAAATATTGACGAGCTTATTACAAAGTTACGTAATACAGGAATGAAAGAATCAAAAGTAAAACGTATTGTTAAAAATACTTTTAAAATTACTGTAATATGAAACATAAACTAAAAACATGGCCTGAATATTTCGAGGCTGTATTTCAACACAAGAAGGATTTTGAAATACGAAAAGATGACAGAAACTTTCAAGTAAGAGATGAGCTTCTTTTACAGGAATGGGATAATGAAACTCAACTTTATACAGGTCGTGAAATTCTTGTGTACGTTGATTACATTTTACCTGGCGGTCAATTCGGTTTAGAAAACGGATTTGTGTGTATGAGTATTAAATCTTACTAATAATTATAACGGGAACAGGGATAATCTGAACACAAAGAAAAGATGAAAACAGGAATAGAATTAATTGCCATTGAGCGACAAGAGCAAATCGAAAAGCATGGCAGAACAGTTGAAAAGGACGTTGAACTTAATTCAAGCGAAAATCAATTACAAGAAGCCGCTTATCATTTAATTGGTAAAGAATGGCTTTATGTAGCAGACAATGAAGAAACTTGCCCTATTGGCTGGAATCAAAAAGTTTGGAATAAAATGTTCAATAAGGAATATAAAGAGCGTTTGATTATCGCAGGCGCATTAATAGCAGCAGAAATTGATAGATTAAATTATAACAAAGACTAACCGCCCTGGGCAGGCGTAACAAAAAAACCCGTATAAGGAATGGCAATTAATAAAAACGTAAGAGTAGGCAGGCATACAAACGTCACTACTATTCAATTCGGAACAGGTGATATCCTTATCTCACAAGGCTATGAACCTGATAGTAAAAACAAAGTGTTAACTTTTGGTCAGCACGTGAAAAAGCCACAAGAATACTGGCATAAAGATGTGCCAACTGGCGGAGATACGGATGGATTAGAAAATCCAGTCATATTTTATTTTGATAACGTCGACTCAGTTGATACGGTTATTCGTGCTCTTGAAAAGATCAAAATTAGCTTACAATCAGATCCAGAACAAATCAAATAACCCGCCCCGATCCGGCATCGTAAAAGATCAATAACCATGTCAGCATTTTACCAAATATTCAAAAGAACAGACGAACTCAACGACCCGGATAAACCTTATTGGAGGGCTATTCAGTATAAAGGATATGAAATTAAACAACACTTAATACAGGGCCACAGAAAGTCAATAGAAAAACTATGTCAAGGGTTTATCAATCAGCTTGAATTATCTGCAAGTAATTGGCTTGATGTAATTGATAATTCATGGATAGTAGAAGAGCCTGTTTTAAAAGATGAACACGGAAATATCAGATATGCGATAGTGCCGGATGTAGACTTCATCCAGCTATTCACCCCCAGCGATCCCGGCCCCGGTATTTTGAACGGGGGATTGTGTTGTAAGGATAAATAAAACTTCTGGGCGGAGTTATAAAACCCAACAAATATAAATGACATCAAAAGAAGCAAATATATGTATGATTCCGTTTTTTGGAATATACTATTTTAACAAACGAGCAAATAAAATGAAAGAGTATTCCAATAATTATACGTTGATTTTTTTAGGGACATTTATACTTTCATTTTGGAGTTTTTTATTTTTAGCTGCATTAATACTTACATTTAAATAAAAGCCTTGGGCGGCTCAAATAAACCCATAAACAAACAATGAAAAAACAAATCCTAACCCTTGCGTTGATTTTATCCGCAATGTTCGTGTCAGCAAACACAAGCTACACAATTAATCCATTGTACAACCACACAATTACCCTATCCGAGGGCGCGGTTATGACAAAGGCTTTCCGAACCAACACGCCAGGAACGCCAATTTTATCTAATGTATTTACTAAAGCGGCTATTCAGAGCTTGTTAGATCAGCCCGGTTGTGCAGGAATAAGAGACTATAACGCGATTGACGCAAACGGAGTAAGAACACTTGTTAAAGTGGGTGTAGATTCGGACGGAAATGACATGGTGGGCACCGGCAATATAATTCTTGACAGGGCGCTTCATTGTCCTCCCTCAGTATGTTCAAGCGTCAACCCCCTAAACACAGATTAACCAAATCAATACCGCCTCTTAACGGGGGCGGTATTTCATTAAAAGAATCCGACCGGCAAAGATTAATATTCCAAGACCTATAATGCAGGCGGTGCCTTTGCCTACTTTTATCCATAGCTTATCACACCAGGTAAGGTGTTCCAATGGACATTCAGCCCTTACCGTCTCCTTACTGGTCACGGTAGTGCTTGGAACCGATGCTATAACACTCATGCCATTCAAAGGAGTTTCAGCAACTATGCCGCCGTTCTTTTCCTTTAACGTTGTGGTAGTTCCTTTGGTGTTTGGAACGGTGACGGAGAAGCCCTTTTTAACCCTTCCTAAGCTATCACAAAGAGCAGCGCATGGATTAGGATAGAACGATTCAATGTAAGTCGTGTCGTGAACTATTACGGGCCTGTCCTTGTATTCTATCTTCACCGTTACGCTGTCTTTTATTACGCAGGGGTATTTGGTAGAGCAGCGTTCGGATGTGGCGCAGGATGACGCAATTAGTCCAAATATTACGAGAATTAGGAAATATATTTTCATGGGTTGGGATCCTTCACCGTCAAAGATGCCAGCATAGTACCGATAGCACCGGCTACAATTAAATAATGGCATGTCTCGGCGGGGAGCCATTCCATAATATATTCCTGCTTTAAAGCCGTTAAAGTGATCCCAAGACCACCACAGGCAATCATAAGTGTACGGATCTTTTTCCAAAAGCGCGGGGTTTCAGATTTTACCCGAGCAATTACGGACTGAGTGTTTAGTTTTTCTGTCATACAGTTATTTTTAAAGAGTTTGGCCTTGCAAAAATAGCATTCTTATATTTTCTCTCTCTTAACATGACTTCCCCACCGTTGCTGTCATTACCATAAGAGGTGTTCCCCTCAATGGTTTGGAATAGTCCTTTACCGTTATCCTTTACAAACAGTCCGGTGTGATCGAATCTACCGTCACCATTCCAATCAAAGAAAACAATATCCCCGGATTGAGGAACAGTAACTTGCTTACCCCACTTGTGAATGTTATTAACAGCGTATTGACAACCAGCAAAGCCTCTCAGATAGTCTATGGTTCCAAGTTTCATTTTAGCTTGGTCATAACACCACGACACGAATGTACCGCACCAAGCGGCAGATTTACCGTAATCCGGGCCGTTATAAAACCAGTCGTTGTATTTCACCTTGTTTGAATCCGGTGGGGTTTCTTTTGTTCCTATCTCTTTACGGGCAATCTGAATTACGAGTGGTTCCATTTAAAAATCAGCGTTTTGTTTTTTCTTCCTGTCCCGATACTCTTTGCGGCAGATAAAGAAAATGGTTAGTATTCCAACAACTATTTTAGTGACATGATCCCACGCCGCCAATTCCGGCACGGCTATACCAAGTACCCCAGCTGTGCCAATCTCAACGGAAAACTTGTGAGTGATAACGAAGCTAAATATTTTTCCGATTAGTTGAAACATATAGTTTAATGGTTTTGTATAAATAATAAGCGACCCACCCATAAATAAACCAGTCATTCCAGTTAAAGTAATTAACATCAAAGAACACTCTATCCAAAAGATCTCCAAAACAAAATTGCCAATAACATATTGTAAATCTCACGGCGTAATCCGTTTCTCTATCACGGAACAAATAATCCAAATTAACGAACCATTTAAAGCCTTTAAGGGCGATGATGAGTCCCGATAAAAGCAAAAAGAACTCAAAGGACTCAAATTTATTTCTAAGGATGTGCCACTGGGTGCGTATAATTTTCAGCTCATCTTCTGTAGATCCCGAAAGTTCTGGAAACATAAAATCGCAGATCATCCAGTCCGTTACAAACAGGAGACAGGAGGTTAGTATTAAAAACCCAAAGACCTTACGCATTTTTTCTCACCTTTACGGGAGGATAAGCGTTATCTGGGTGTGTAGTATCCATGTGGTTACATACAGCGGCGTAAAAATCAGTTAGCTCTTGTGTGGAAGCGGGTGCTGAAGTGGGCAGGTGAGTGTTCGCCAAAGATGTTAAGGCTGAAATTTCTTCTGACTTAGTGGGATTTGCCATTTTATTGTGGGATTTTTATTTTTCAAATATAATGTTTTTATGATTACTTTTATCCTAAATTTAACTCCACCCAGATGGCTTCATTTCAAAAATTCCAACAATTTTCTCTGGACCTCGGTAAAGGGGTGCATAATTTTTCTACCAACCAACTTAAAGTGGCTCTCACCCTGGTGGCACCCACCTCTTCCAGTCACCTGCTGGCAGATATTACGGAAATTGCATACACCAACCTCTCCTCCCGTAACGTTACAACTACCTCATGGACACAGGTAGCAGGGCTCTCCAAGCTCATCGTTGCCGCCCTCACCCTCACCGCCTCCGGTGGTCCGGTAGCACCCTTTCGATACGTCGTGCTATACAACGATACCGCCGCCAGCGATCCGCTGATCGGTATGTGGGACTACGGCAGTAATATCACCCTTGCCGATGGGCAAAGTGAAATCCTTACTCCCGATCCCGTAAACGGTATCATACAGTTAAGCTAACCAAAGCCATGAACCTCGCCGCCGGGTTATTCCTCATACATAGCGCTCCGTTATCCTTTACGAGCTACACCATGGTCTTGGATACGGGAGTATTCACCATCTCCACCACCGATATTACCATGTCCACAAGGGGAGTGTTTAACCTCGGCACCGGTATATTTAACATTAAAGGCAGTAACCTGGCGATCTACGGCTCCTGTCAACAGGGAAATATCATTGATGCCCTGGCCATTGACGCGCCGTATCCACCACCGGATTTCTTTGTTCCCACCACCGACCCGCAACCCGCGACCATCCTTTCTCCAGATCAGGAATTTGGTAATGAGAGCGCTACACCCAACGCCATATACCTCACCTACTACAATCCGGTAACACTGGAATGGAATGATGTGGGTTACGAGTCACAGTATCCAGGACAGACAATTCCCACCGACCTCAAGCAGGACGTTGCGGACCAAACGTTCCTTTATAATCAGTATGTTGTCGCAATTGCACTTTGGCAGGCCGAATACGACAGGCAGAAAATATTCCAATGGCCATACTATTGGGCCCAAAATGTAGCGCTTGCAACAGGCTCTATCCCCGTAGGCACCGAGAACTGTGGCTGTGATTGTCATATAGCCTTGTCGCCAGATACTATACCCGCTGCCAACCAAAGTATCGTCGGTGGTACCGGCGTGAGCATGGACGATGAGTTTGATATCGGCGGTACCTCATACACTACGGGGCAGATCTTTGCAATGGTCCTTAAAAATTTAGCTCAACCATAAAAATCCACACAGACCCATGAAAAATATAATTTTAATATCCCTGACCATCATCAGTATGGCCTTCCGCAATGCCGGGAAGATCGGCGCCTGTATCTACATTTTACGCCCCACCGAGGTGAGGGGTCAGAATATCATTAACTACACCGATATTCCCAACCATAAGTATCACCTCCTGGTAACCAATACGGTAGGAACCACCAATCCCTCCAATGCCCTTTCTGTATTTACGTGTAGTAAGGATACCATGTGGATGTTCTTGGGGAACATTAAGTTTTCGGGAATAGCTACCGGAACCGCCGCAATATTACCGAGCAGCAAGATAATGTGGGGTAACTCCAGTAAGATGCTCACCGCCACGGATTTCAGTCTTATTACAATTCCATACTCCCAGGTGACAGGAACACCCTCCATTCCAGGAATATATACTTTAACGGCGGTAGAGATTTTCTCGGCACTTACATATACGCCTTACAGTAACAGTAATCCAGCAGGTTATATTTCGGGCTATATAGAGACGGATCCACTCTTTAATAGCAAATTTAGCGGTAAAACAACGGCAGATCTCCCCGAGGGTTCTAATTTATATTTTACTGCCGCCAGGACACGGACAGCCGTCTCTGCAGGAACGGGGATAAGTTATAATTCGGGTACCGGTATTTTTACCACAAGCAAAAGACAGGAAGCCTATTCAGGGGTTACCAATGCGCTGGGTAATTATACGGTAACCTTTGCCTCCTCTTTTTCGGTAGCGCCAAACATTCAGGTTAACCCCGTATCGGTGAGTAGTAATATCTATATCAGGACTACCGTTTCGGCTACTGGATTTACGGTAAACGCCTTTGCGAGGGGTATTCTTACCGTTCCGCTGGTGGGAGATGTGCTGGCTGGAAACATCACTAATGTTGTAGGTACCACTATCGATGTGGTAGTGACAGAGAAATAAAGTTTACCTCTTTGCCTTTTTATATTGCTTCCTGATGGTGGCAGCCATGATCATGGATAATTCACGATGCCGCCCTACATACTTACTTTTCTTGGTGGACTTGGTTTGTTTGAATTTTATACCCTTTATAAACTCAGAGAGCTGAGGCCTGAAGTGTTCCTCATTTCGTGCATAAGCATCGCACACCACATCGGAATCCAATGTAGCGTGCGGCTTCTTGCAATAGGCACATATCTTAATATCGGTCAAAAAAGAGGTTTTAGCTTGGCTTCTCGGACTCACGCTCAAGGTCCGTCTTTAGGGCGCTTTGTCCGGCAGCATTCTTTTCATCACTGCTGGTTTCGGTGCCAGGAGAGTGTGGTGTCTCTTTACCTTGCTCTTCGTCCTCGCTGATCTTATTGAATCCCTTTTCGGAGCGCTTCTCCGATCCGTGCTTCTCACCCATTTCCCTGGCGTGGGTATCACTTTGTCCGGCTGCATTTTTGGTGTCGGCATCCACGCTTTTATCTTTATCCTCTTCGGTAAGCCCTACGGGATCATCACCAATTTTTTCGGGGATGTTGGGACTTGATTGGTTTAAAGCCTTTCCTTCCTCGGGGCGCTCTTCGGTGCCGTGGGACTCTTCCATTTCCTCTTTATGTACAATACTTTCCCCAGCAGCGTTCTTGGGATCTTTCTGTGATAGTGACATATCATCGCTCTGTAAAGGAATTTCTACTTCCTCCCCCACTTTAAGGCCTTCACCAGGATTATTCTTTACGTCCTCCTTAGTTACCTTGTGGGTGGCGTGGTTGATATGCTCTTCTTTTTTAGGTGTTTTATGCCCTTTTGGGGACTCCTTTTTTTGATGGTTCTTGCTCATGATTATTATTTTTAGTTGTTTGTAATTGATACCTCACTAAACTTTATGGGTTCCTTGATTCCAAAGTCCCCGGTCTCGAAGATGAATTTCGCGCGGCTACGGGCATCCTCCTCATCGTAGGCTTTAAGGTTTATCCACGCCCTTATGCCATCATCAACACCATCGCTGTAATCAGCTCTAAATTCTTTCATTTCTGATTTTGAATCTCTCATGTCTTGGTTCTCCTCTTCGGTTTTATCGTTTTCAACTTTTATGCCCAGCGCCAGGAAGGCGGCGTAAGCAATGCGGTGGTTAGGAATCTGCAGCTTGGTATCCTGAAAGGTACCGTTCACGCGTTTCAGAAGTATCCACTCACACTCCTGCTCATCGTTGCGGAACAGGGAGATAGTGTCGTTGTAGCGGGAAGTGTATATCTTTACGGGATTATCGTGTATCTCCACCGGTCCAACGGTCTTTATGAATCCAAAATCTTCGGGCAAGAAAGGCTGCTCTTCCTGAAGGTGCGTGATCTGTGTTTCGGCGACATATAAAGCCTCGGCGTAATCAAAGATCCTAAATTCAAGGAAGTCTATGAGCTTCCCCGCTATTTTACGTTGTAGCCAGGTGGCAGGCTTGTAGTCGGTAAACGTTCCTTTGTCTACCCAAAACTTTGTTTTTCGCTTGTCCTTATGATCAAGGATAACGTATGGACGTACTTTAAAGCGCTCCTGTGAGATTATGGTATCGTAGGGATACCCCTTGGTGATGCTGTGGTCTGCTTTCATGTTTCTGTGTCTCCTTATTTTTTATTGGTTTATAATTTTAATTCATGGGATATATGTAATTGAACAGTGCGTTATGTGCAAATTCCTGAAAGTCCTTTTCGCTACGTCCTTTAAGCTCGTATCCTTTGCGGTGGAAGGTAACGACCATAAACTGAGGCTTTATCGCTGCGGAAGTTTGAATATAGCCCTTATACTTGATTTTATCGGGTGGATTGATGCTGCGATCATCAAGCATATTGTAATCGGCCTTCATCTGTATCATCATACTGTCAAAGTCCTTGTAGCTTATCCGGAGGATAAAGGCTCTCCCTTCGGGGAGATAAGCGATTGTTCTCTTTATATCATCATCGATGTATTCCAACTCATTGACGCACTCCGACCAGTTATCGATATCAAAGAGATTGATGGTGATCTGTGAGGAAAAGAGCTTTCCTTCATTATCTACAATATCGCGGAGACACTTATATGGTCTTGAGGGGCTCATCGTTCCTTTTTCTTTGTGTGTTAATTAAAAAACGGCCAGTATATCACCGGAGACACCGAGCGATTTCATAGGCCGTTCTTCTTGTGTACTTCCCCCGGGTCACGGAGGTAGTGCGCATCGTAAATACGTTTAGTTCGTGTGTCTCCATAAAAAGGTGTTGTAAAGCGATTAGGCTATACTTGCTCCAAATGTTGTTTTGAAGTTCGTGTAGCTGGTATCACGCGCTGCACTGGTAGTGAAATTAATCGTTACCTGCTTGGTTGCCGTTTCACCGGGTACCAGTAAAGTAAAGATAATTCCGAATGATGCCGTTGATGCCGGTCCGTTTGGATTGGCAGGAAGACTGATCTTTGAGTAATCCTGAATAAACTCAACGGGTACAAGGGTTGTATTGTTAATGGCTGCCGCGAAATAGGCGCCTGGTTTACTAATTGCCGACATCTTATTTTAGTTTTATAGGTTTAAAATTCAAATGTAAAACATTTAATTAAGGATTGCAAGCGAAGGCTTAATTAGAATCTGTCTAAATAGCGGTGTAATTTTTGTAGAAATATTTTTACGAACATTAAATTGTTAGCATCTTTTTTGGTGGTTTTTGGGTAAATGGTTCTACATTTGGTCGATGGCAAAAACTTTTATGAAAACAAGAAAGACATTAACAATATTTCCTGCAAAGGAAATTTTAAAAGCCAGCCTAAAGAAGTTTTTGCCAAAAAATTTTTTCATAAGGGCTGGTTTTTTTTATTCTTATATTTTATGAGAGTTCCATATCCTCTCATAAAGCGTTTTGTTGAAGGTCATCATTTGGATTGCCAGCGCGAATTGGCTGTATTTTTGAAGCTAAAGTTACATTTCCATAATTCGGTAATTTATAATTATTCAACCAGGACTATTCGGTCTGTTTCCGAAAAAACGGGTATTTCTATTTCGTCTGTAAGGAAGTATATTAATATTTTTATTGATTGTGGATGGTGTCATCTTCAGGGGAATAATTTAATATTGAAGTCCTTGATTGAGATAGCGAAGATGTGTGGATGCGTTTCCACAAAAAAGAAGTATGATAAAATTGGAAAAATTAAAAAAACAGAGAAATTAGTAATTAAAAAAACCCACAATGTTAAAGATATTATATGCGAGATCCGGTTTCAGGTAGTTCTGAAAAAGAAAAGAGTAGTTGATAAGTATGTGGAACTATGCCGTGATTATGAGAAATCCAAAACTCTGAAAAGTAAAAAGGCATTTCTTGATTTTATAAAAAAAATCAAAAAAATGAATAGGTACTTTTTAGGAGACAAAACCTTCATATTGAAAAACGGATGGTCTGCAACCTTAAAAACAATAGCTCGGAACATTGGTAGGATGTCAAAATCTACCGCCTGTAGAATGATGAAACATTCCCAATTGAATAAACGTGTTGAAATAAAGATGGGTGAATTTAAGTTTATTGAGAAATACGATCCTCTCCTTAATAAACGTCTACCCGAAAATACGTTCGTTTTTATGGGACATATTTGTAAAAGAGAAGTTAATAAATACACCTTTTTATAGTTTTTTTTATGCAACCTGTTATATCCTTCTTACGATGAACGAAACTGAACCTGAAATCGGTAAGCGAAGCATTGCAAAATTTGAAGATGCTCAAATAAAGAAAAAAATAAAATCTACCCCTCCACCTAAAAGAGGTAGACAGATACTTGTTTTTTTTGATGGCTCCTGCTGGCCAAACCCTAATGGTAAAATGGGTCTTGGTGTTGTTTTTTACGAAGCCACAGGATTCAGGATATCTTATGCCAATTCCAGGAATCCCAAAAGCAGTTACAGAACATTAAGAATTACAAATAAATTTTCAAGGGATATCGAAGCTTCTCCAAATAATACTAACAATGTAGCTGAACATAGCGCTCTTAATTTAGCACTCCTCCACATTAAAAATAGGAACTTTCATAATGAGGAGATTTTTATTTTTGGTGACTCTCAAATGACAATAAAACAAATGAATAAGGAGTACTGCCTCTCTACCGAAAAAAAATATTATGAGAAGGCCAAAGAGAATATGAACTTACTTTTTGACCTCTCCATAGACAACAAATTTGAGTTTATATGGATTCCCCGGGAATTAAATGCTTTAGCAGACTCCCTTTCAAAAATATAAACAAAATAGTTATATTTGTCCCTATGAGCCACCTCAAAAACTTTCAAGGCATCGTATCGGGATATAAGAACTATATCTTTCCGTGCCCCACTATTGAGGCTATGGCGGTAAAGAGAGCTAAAATATGCTCGGCATGCTCTAACTGCGATCCCAACCATCCATTCAAAAAACTCCTTGCCGATGGGGAGACAATCGAGGAAATAAAAGGACTTGGATGTACCCTTTGTGGATGCCTGCTATCCGTAAAAACAAGACAGCTATTTTCCGACTGCCCCGAAAATAGATGGGCAGATAAAAAATTATCAACACTTAATTAACAAATAAAAAAACACCCAAAAGCGCCATGGCAAAAAAATTAGCAACACAGATACTCAGAGACTCACAGTCACGTCAGCTCATGCTGGACCAATTGAATAAAACGGTTCAGACCTTTCAGGACGTTATCAATGGCGATGCCTTTGATGCTACCGCTAAAACAGCAGCGCAGACCGGTTGCGTAGCCGCAATTAACGGATTCAGGACCGCCGTGGAAGCACGCCTGTTCGCAGCGCTTAGTCTTAGCTACACCAACACCACATACGTGCAGGGAGCATACATGGTAGCACTCCCCGTTCCGCAATTCAACTCCATAAAGGCTATACAGATGTACTACAGCAATAAAATTGCTGAACTTATCGCCGAAATGGTTCTTGAAGCCACCGAAGATAACTTCGTTAATGATGGCCTGGGGCAAGGAACAAACGTTACCACCAATCCCCCAAGTCCAAACCCTAAACCCAAAGGTAATGCCGCCAATGTAACGGTAGCCAAAGGCGCTACATGGACAACAGGCGAAGATACCATCATCACAGCCCTGGGAGTTCTTAAAACAGCTTTAACGGCATACGTACCCCTTTAATACTTTTTCTTGACTGAGGGGCCCGAAAATACAAAAAAAACAAGGGAACACAGGGTGGTGCGCGAAAGCCACCTTGACTTCCTCTATGAATGGCACCTCAAAGGCCTTGAACTGTCACAGGATGATATAGCCCTGCTTATACAGCACGAGTATATCAAGGCGCTACCCATAGAGGAAAAAATACCTTACCTCACCGATAACATCATCGACAAAGGCTTTACCAAGTCTCCAACACAGATAGAGACAGATAAAAGCGTAGACATACTCTTTGATGAGGAACCACACCAATTTATAATTACCGATCAGGACCTGGAGGAAAGACGCAAGAAAGGCAATTACCTCTTTGAAGGAAGATCCGAGCCAATAACAAAATCCGATTGGTTACCAAATGATATCGTAGATCACGAGGAGGACTTTATCCAATGGATAGATTCTATAAATAGCCTGGGATTCCAAAACAAAACAAATTACCGCAAATTCAATCTCTACGTTCAGCAGGCATACACCTGGCTGGCAGAGAAAAAAAGTTACCTCGACTTCTACAATGAAGATGACAGGGAAGAATATATTCAGGAGGAACTTCGCAGGTGTAAGGAAAATGGTATTTACTTCCTCAATAAATATGCTTACTACCAAGAGGGAAGCGCAGATACAGGTAAGTTTAAATTCATATGCTCCCCCGCCCATGAAGTAATGGCATACCTTAATGATTGTGGCTACTCCTCCATTCTTATTAAGGGAAGGCAAATGGCAGCAACCACAACATACATGTCACTTGACGTGCGGGATATGATCTTCAAGAAAAATCACTTTATGAAGTTCATCACCGAAGACCAGGAGAAAGCCGAAGAGATATTTGAAGATAAACTCAAATATTGTTTCTCTGAACTTCCATACTGGATGAAGCCAGAGGTGAGGAATGAGCGTGACAACTACTTTAAGTTAGGCTCTAAAGAAGGCAAAGGAGACAAGGGTGGCGTAAACTCACGGATACGCGTAGTTCCACCAAAAAGAACAGCCATTGCCGGCGGAGCCCCACAAAAAGTAAAGATCGATGAGGCCGGAAATATTACACTCCTAAGCCAAATGATAAATAATGCCAGGCCCACAATGTTTATGTATGATCCTAAGCTTCAAAAAATGGTTATGAAGCGGCAAATGGTGGTATATGGAACTGGCGGAGAAATGGACAAGGGCGGAATGGCCCTCCAGGTAGAGTTCATGGCTCTATTAAATAAATGGAAGGAACGCGACTTTAAAGCCGGGATGATTCCGATATTTTTTAATTGGACATGCAGACCAGGATCCAGTAAAGAATTATATGAAGCCGAGAAATCAGTAGCTTACTCCAAAGACGGCCCCGAGCTTAAAAAATCTATCGTTGAGTTCCACCAATCATGGCCAAGCACTATCTCCGATGTATTTATGACCAACGAGAAAACCCTCGTTGGCACCGATTATATCGATGAACGCCTGGATTTTATAAAAACAGAGAACGTTAAAAATAAACATCGCTTATTTGAGAGGGGGTTCTTTGAACCCATCTACGACGAAACAAAACCCATGGATGAGGCCAGTGATGTGCCCTTCAAGATTGTGGGTGCTAACTTCATTCCCACCTCAGATATCGATCCCCGCGCATCCACAATAATACTTTTTCACCCCCGCAAGGGATGGAAAAACAGGTACTTCCAGGGTACCGATCCCATTGCCTCCGATACCGGACAATCCAATATGTCAGGAGCGATATGGGACAAGGAACTCAAAACAGTATCCGCAATAACAAATTTCAGGACCCGCGATTACAGGTACACCTTCCTGCAACACCTCCTGCTAAACATCTATTACGATACCCAGGAACATAAAGTGGGCGTCAAGGAACTTCTGGAAGCCAATATCGGGCAGTCATACAGCCAGTATAAATCCGGTAAGGGATATGAAGATTCCCTGGTACTGAACTATGAGCTTCCATCTTACCTTCAGAATAGAACGACAATAAATGAAGGTATAGGTATCGATAACAGAGGAAGTAGAAACGAGGATATCGTAAACATGCTGCATCAGATGATACGGTCCTTCGGTGATCGTATATGCATAGAGGTATTCTGGGAGCAACTAAAGACCTTTGTCTATGAAGTGTCGGGAACAGGTAAAAATATGTGGGGTCCCGCCAACCGGAAGTATTTTAAGGATGACACCCTCTTTTCATGTGTTTATGCTTATATTTGTGGTGAGCTGTGTTACCCAGAACTTGTTCCAATCAATACCGACGAGGATTACAAAAAGACACAGGTCATTTCTTATGAGCTTCAGTACGACAAAGAATATAACCTCACGCGTGTGCCAGTAAGAAAAAATGGACGAACAGCTGCCTAACATACTCTTTAAGCCACAGTCTGGGAAATTACGTCAGGTATATCCCGAACTAAAGGCCAATAAGAAATTCGACGATATTCCAAACGATGAATTTCTCTTCGTGTGGTACTACGCCTGCGCCTCCAGTCCCGTGAACCCAGAGCTTCCGGACACTATCCGCGCACGCTCCGCCGCAGCACAGGCTTTAAAAGATACAGACAAGAAACACAAGTTCTCAAACCTTGAGTTCCCCGAAAAAGTAAAGGAAGCCATCGAGGAAATGAAAAAGTATAATCCCGATGTTCGCGCAGTAGCAAAAAGGATCATTCAAACGACCTTCAATAACCTGGAGAAACTTACCAATGTAGACGATGACTCCTTTATCTATACCGATAGCGATGGACAAAAGAAAACAGACTGGACAGGACGCAAGCAATATGTGGATAGCGTCGCCAAAATATCAGAGACCATCCCCGGCCTTATCGCGCAGATGGAACATGGATTCGGAATATCAGACAGCAAATCAGACTCAGCACTAAAAAAATCAATAGATAAATTTCACGAAAATAACCTCGACTAACACATGCTATTTCTTATAGGCGACGCCAATCTAAGGCCCAATATGCTCGAAAGCAAAAAGGATGAGAAGTATCACCTTGACTTCGCCAGGTATTGCGTGGGCCAAGCCAATAACCAAAGGCATGTTGATTACGTTACCAAAATAAGACTCAATAAAGACTTTTATAAAACTAAGCAGTGGTCATTCGATGAGGATCTCGAAGCCTTTTTTAAGGATGAGAATAATCAGCCCCGCAACAGAATAAAAGTTATCAACAATATTATCCGTCCGATGGTTGAAAACTATCGCGGTAATGCCGTGCGTATGCAAATAAACGCAAGGGTAAAAAGTATCTCTCCCATGGCTATCAGTCGCCGGGAGAAAAAACTCAATGAGATGCTCTTTTACTCTCGCGTAGCCAATGAAGAGGGGAATCCCTTCGGTGAGGGCCTACGCAAAAAGCTACCTATCGGCAAGAGCGACTCCGAGACGCAGGAGATATTCGACAATCTATACATCGACAGCTACGTGCAGACAATGAACGCCCTGCTGGAATATGTGTCCGAAAGAAACCGGTTTGCCGCCAAGCAACAGCGCATAGCCGAGGAATTGGCGCTCTCTGGTATCGCTATTATAAAAAACTTTGAGTACGGTGGCCATCAGAACTTTAGCTTTGTAGAGTCTGAGAATTTTTTCTGGGATCGCTCGGGCAAGGAATATGACCTTACCGACGCTGAGTTCATGGGTGAAAATCCATACCTGACAACAAGCGAGATATTTGAAGCTTACCAAAAGCTGCGTCCCGATCAGCGCGAGGCAATAGAAAATTACGCACGCCAGTACCACAAGGTAAATATGCAATATGGCGCCGGATCACGCGCAAATGTGCAGTCCAGCAAATACGAAAATGGCGGACGTGTACCCACCTTTATTACTTACTGGCGTGATACACAGAAATACGAGTATGGCTACGTTCGTGATGAGTTTGGATATCCATACCTCACCAGGATAAACTTTACTCCCGAAGGGAAGGAAGAACCCACATATACCGATAAAGACCTTATAACCGTAGATACGGTAAGGAGCCACGAGGTGCTTGGCGGAGAGATAAAAAAGAATATCTACGTAGATATTATGAGGTATTGCAAGTTCATCCCCCGGGAGGTACTTGCCAGCGTCAGCGATAATCCCGAAGATAGCGAGAAGTTCCAGGATATCGTCTTTGAATACGGCATTGCCCCATACCAGGAAACGGAAAGCCTGGAGGTCAGCAACGTTCAGTTCCCATATAAATGCTACTGCTGGGGCTACATCGATGGTGAAGTGCTGAGTCCCGTGGATGATGCGATAAGCCCTCAGCGTATGATAAACCGTATTCTCTCGGTGGCAGAAAATCAAATTAATAACTCCCGTGGTGCCGGCACCTTTTACGATAAATCAATGGTCGATGCCCAAGGTGGCGAGAGTGAGATGCTACGAAATATGAATCAGTCGCGTCCCGTAGGGATTAACGCCAAAGGTCGCGGGATTCAAAATGCAGTAAGCAACTACGACGGCACCATCAAGCAGGGAACCATGGTGCTCTTTAATATTGTGGATGTCCTGAATATGCAGGTCCAGAAAATGACAGGCATCAACGAGGCTCTAAAAGGAGAAAATACAGGCTCCGACCAACTCGTTGGCGTAACGCAGCTGATGATACAGCGGGGGTCCCTCATGCAGGAACCTTTCTATAATGCCATTACCGAAATATTCCTGCAGTGCTACCAGGCGATAGCCACGGTAGGAAAACGCATATATGCCGATAATGAACGGGAGCTTACCATGGCCGTGGGAGATTCGGGGTACAAGATCATTAAGATCACCGAAGATATGAGCCTTGAGGACTTTAAGTGCTTTGTGAAGCGCGAGAATACCGAAGAGGTACTTACCCGTGCCGGTGATCAGATGCTCCTGCAATACTTACAGTTGGGTCTTATTGATAAAGATTCTTATGCCATATTGGTTGGACGCTCCTCACCGGACGAGATATCCATGTACATGCGTAAGAAAGCCAAGGATGAGCGCGAGGTAGCCAGAATGACCAAGGAGGAAGATGATATGAAGATGTCTAACCTTGAGCAGCAAGCCGCCGTAGAGCAAAAGCAACAGCAAAACATGTTCAATGAGCAGGTAGCCCGTGATGACATAAAATATCTTACCGATAAGAAAATGCAGATGAAGGAAATATTCGCCAAGCAACTCGGTACCATAGCCAAGGAAAACCCACAGGCCCAAAAAATGATCATTGAAAAGAACAAAAGTTTGGAAAGTAACTTAGTTTAGCTACATTTGCTATTTAGAATGATTATAAACAGGAACGAGTGTTCCTTTTAAAAACGAAAATCAGAAACATGGATAAGGAACAAGAAGTAGCCAGCCCACAGCCAAGGAGCGCCGTTGAGGATTTATTGGGAGGACTCGTAGAGTCTGCCACAATGACAGAGCTCAAGGAAATCGAAAAAAATAAATCTCAAGACCCAGGAGACACCAAAAAAGAGGAGCCTGCCGCAAAAGAGAAAAAAACAGACATCAACCAGTCTGAAAAGAAAGAGGATAGTGAGGAGGAAGAGGATAGTGATGATTCTGCTGACAAAGCAAAAAAAGAAGATAAAAAAAGCAAAGAAGCCAAGGTAGAAAAACCTAAAAGTGAGAAGGCTGATCCCGAAGATGAGGAGGAAGAAGATGAAAGTGAAGAAGAGGAGGAGGAAGATCAGCCGGAGTTAAAGAATAAATTCGGCATCAAGCTTGAAAAAAAGCAAGATAAAAAAAGCGCCAAGCTAGACATTAAAAGTTTTGATGACCTCCCGTCCGTCCTGAAAACAAAGTATGGCCAGGAGATAAAAGACATCAAGGCTTTACCAAAGTTCTTTGAAACAGTAGATAAATGGAGGTCCGATTCCCAAAGCCTTGAAAAGGTGACTAAGGAAAAGGATAATGCCATTGCTGTCTTTGAACAGTTGCCTCCCGACCTCCTTGACGCCATAAAAATGCACTACGATGGTCAGGACTTCCGCAAAGCCTTTGAGGGTGATGCGAAGATAGACTTTTCAAAACCCGTGGAAAAGCACAAGTCCAAAGCGCTTGTAAACGCTTTCTTCCCCGGTGAATTTACAGACGAGGACTTTGAGGCCGAGGAGGTCTCCAGAGAACTCAAAATAGCAATTAAAGCATCAGAGAAAGAATATAATACCGAAAAATCAGCAAGAGAGCAACGTGCCAAAAATCATGTGGAGAATGCCAAGCGTAAAAGCGAGGCTTACAAAGCATCGATCGCCGGTTCCGTTTCAGCCCTCAAAAGCGCTTTTCCTAATATGGCAGAAGATGTCCGTGCGGATGTCGAACAAACCCTGTCAAATAGCGGAGCACTTATAGGCGAATTTTTCAACCCTGATGGCACGTATAAACCTCACGCCGCGAAGATGTTTATGCTTGCCAAGCACGGAGAAGATCTTATCGAAGACCTGATGGCTATCGCGCAACGCCGTGGAGAATCGTCCGCAAACGAAGAAATTGTGAAACGTGCTCCCAAAACACCAAAAGACAAAAAAGGCGGAGATAAAACGCCAGAAAGAAAAGAAGTTACAGATACAGTAAATGAACTATTGCCACAGGGCTTAGTTAACAAACGAACATTTTAAAAAAACCCAAACTGTAAAAACAACTTACTATGTCAGACAGAGCATATACCCCCGGTATAGGTAACTCCCCATTTGGGATGTTAGCAACCAACCCACAATCCTCGCAGTACGCTGCGATCTCAGGATACTCACCAACAGAAACAATCCGCATTGCAAAGGCTATCAAAGAGGCAATCTTTGACGCTGCTCCCGAGCAGTACAACGCCCTGCGCTTGGTATTTGAGAAAAACTTCCAGGAGTTCAATAACCGTGAGTTTGAGTACCTCGAAAGCACATTCGGACGTACCGCCCTTGAAGCAACCGCCATTGTCGCTGCTCAGGCAGCATCCGCAGGTGTGTCGCAGCAACAAACGATTGCCATGACCACGGCTTCCGTTACGCGAATTACCCCCGATCTCATCATCATCTACCCTAACAACAGCAAGGCCGTGGTGAAATCCATCACCGGACTTAACGTATTGGTAGAGTCACAAACAAGCGATGGCTTACCAGCCGTAGCGGTGGGTGACATCTTCTCCATTCAGTCAACTATCCAGGCAGATGCCATGGACTACTTCTCAAACTACGAGAGACTGGAAACCATCACCCGCTATAACTTCATTCAGGAGTTCCTGCGCGCAAAACGCTGGGGACGCATGGAGTTGCTGGAATACCAAAATTCAGGAACCACCAATTACCTGGTTCGCGATAAAGCGGAAGCCATCCGTCAGATGCGTACCGATCTCTTTAACTCGTTCTTCAATGGACAAAGGGGTGAGTTCCGTATCAGCAATAACTACGTAACGACTGCCATGGGCGGGATTTTCCCTCTAATGGTAGCAGCAGGCTCTATGACTGCCAATCCGACAGAAGCCGGATTACGCGCCGTATTTGAAGCGCTTGCCTTTAAAACGAACTACAAGAAAGAAGGCGGCACCCGCTTCATCTACGCTACCCAGGAAATGCTGTACATCATCAGCAAAATTTTCAAAGAGCCAGGTCTCCGTTATGCTCCCACCGATACCATTGGATCAATGGATCTCAAGAAGTATAACTTTGGAGGAATGAACTTCGTACCGGTAGCCTGTGAGCTATTCAAGGAAATATCATGCTTCCCGAAAGATTGGGCGCGTCGTATCCTTGTATTGGATCAGGAAACTATCTCTCCTGCAAAAATGAAAGGCTTGCCTTACATGACTGTAGGTGGTACTTTGGATCGTGGACCTAACGGAACGCGTGAGAACTTCAAAGACTGGTACATTGAAGCAAACCTTTCACTGGTTTTTAACAACCCGCTGGGATGTTTCTGGATCGATGTTCAGTAACCATAAGCACTAAATAATAAAAAGGGTACGGTAAAACACCGTGCCCTTTATTTTATAAACCAATAAAAAAAGAAATACTGATTATGAAAACAGGTGATTTAAAAGACGAAGACAGCAAAGCTCCAAAAAATGATGTGGCAACACTCACGGAGATAGTCCTTGGCCTCCAAAAGGAACTTAAAGAGTACAAGCAAAACAGTGCCCCCCCAGGCAGTAATGTAGACCTTGTAAAGGCGCTTGCTGAATTTTCGGCGGCACAGAGGAATGCGGAGAACGTAGACTTCCAGGCTGGTATAAGCGTGGAGCAGATCCCCGAAGATGATTACGATGAAAAGGGAATTACCTTCTGCGCTCCCTTCACAGGATACGCTATTGCCGATGATCGCCGCAAGGGACATCGCGTAGTCCTTCCATATAATAAGCCGTACATCGTTTTTGAATATCAGGGCGGAAAACCCATTCAGGACGGGAAACATACCAAGCTGATGAACCTGTGTACTTACACATCAAACAGCAAAAAAGAAATTGCATGGCTTCGTGAATACAGCTTTTTTAACAGCCTTATTTATGAATCCACAAGAGGAGTTCAAAATTTTGATGTTCTTAAAGCACAGAAAATGGCCAAAATCATGACTATGCTCATAAACTTTGAAATGCCGCAGCTTATCGCGCGATGCAAAGAAAACAGCATTCCTATCGATCAGGACATCTCAGTAATGAGGTCACACCTGGCAATGGCAATGGCGCAAGCAGAACTCACAAGAGATCAGGATGCCACCCAGAAACGACTCGTTGAGTTGGATAAAGAGAAGGCACTCCTGCAGTCAAACAAAAGCTAACAACAAAGCCCCTAAACTTTCAGGGGCTTTGCTTTTTTATTATATTTGTAGTATGCCGATTTTAGTACAAAGGATTGTTGATCAAATGAAATCTCAGCTTGATTCAGAAGGTTCTGACAGATATTTGTTTGATCAGGATTTTAAACCGGCAATAAATTTTGCTATTGACTTAACGGTATCTGCTTTTAACGAAGCCTTTGGTACAGATAAACTTTCTCCAGAACAACTCCGTGAGCTTGTAAAAGTAAAAATGTGGCAGGCGAGTGGATACTCCCGTATCGCCTATAATGAAGCCGATACAGGACATCCGCTATGGACTATTATAGCTGTGTATCCAGATCCGGTAGTTAATAAATCAGCGATCAGCGGGGCCGGCGGTGATGATAAATCAGTGTCAAATTACAGGAGCGATGTTTCATTTATAAGCTCTGTTCAGGCGGCAAAACGCTTGAGCCTTGAGCAATGGAATGAGAATAAAGATAATCCATTTATGCCTGGAAACTCCGTTCTTTTCGGAGGCCTTAAAGAATATGCGTACCTTGATTTTGCTGACTACTCATCCTCAACATATACTGGAAATGATGACCTTCCGGAAATAACTATTCGGCCCGATGTGTCCGGGAAGATGGTAGCTTTAGCATACCTCAAGACCCCAACAAAAATAAACGCTATCGGTGACAGCGTTGAATTTCCGTCCTCTTTACTGAATCTTATTGTTGATATGTCACTTAATTTTATTTCGACAAAGCAAGGGGAAGTTCCGCTTTGGCAGGTATCTACGGAAATGGTAAACAGATTAATTTCATTAATGAAGTAACGCAATGGCAGCAGATACACTACGAGTTCACATAATGGAAACTGAGACAACAATCAAGCAAACGTTTGATGATAAGAGTGTTTCGCGTGCCCAGGTAGCTTACTGTTACATTATCGTTGCCAATGATCTTCTTTCCAAACACATCGCCAAGCGTGACTCCGGAGCCTTCCTTAATATTTTTGACAATATACCGATAGAGTCTTTCAGTGGCAGTGACTCGGCGGTAAACCTTGTGAAAGACCGTAAATTCATTGAACTACCGGGTCTTATTTTTGACTATGATAAAGATGGAGCCATAGAGTATTTATCCTATATCTCTGATGGCGGACCGGGATGTCCTCCGCGCTTTACAAGAACCACTTTTTCAAGGACATCACAGAGCGAATCCCGGTGGTTGTATATGCATCCGGCGACAGAGCCATCACCAAAAAATCCATATTTTTACAGGGCTGGATCAAAAATATACACTCTCGGAATAGAGGCGGTGCCCGTGAAATATCTGGAAGCAGGATTTTACCTGACCGTAGATCCGCTTAATAAAATTGATATTGACAAGCCATTTAATTTTCCGCAGGAACTTTTAAAAACTTTAAAGATGCAGGTGATAGACCTTATCCGATACAACTGGTTCTTCCCTAAAGATAACGCTAACACCGGAGAGGATGAGACAAGTGCCGGAAAGGTAAGTCAACAAAAAATAGTATCCGTAAACCCACAAACTGAACAGTAATGAACGCCAATTCGTATATCCCTCCCAGCGTGATTAACTCATCTGCTGCCATTATGGTGGGAGATCGTGAGTTCAAAGTGTTTCCTATTGGATTTTACAATATATTACTCCAGGAGGCATTTGAAAGGCTGGCACTGGATACATACTTTGATGTAAAGAGGGCAAATATTCCCCTTGACGGCGGTCTGGTTTATGAGCTGCCGAAAGATTGCTTTAATGTAAAGAACGTTTATATTTTTAGTGGAGATATCTGTGATATTACAGGAAGCCGAAAGGTTTACTGGAAGCGTAATTATTACACGCAAGGAAATGGATTTATCGCTAATGACCGCGGAGGTAGTAATTGGCCCGATCCCTTTTACGGAAACAATTTGCGTGGCAGCCATCAATACGGAAATCAATTGACGGTAAGGCTTGATGAAAGAGATGTGGTGAATAATTTATTTTACAATTTTCAAATGGGCAATATCATGCTCAGTTCATCATGCCTTAATGCGGGACAGAGTTTACATATAGAGTATAACGGCACCGGATGTGCCATTGATGAGGCTCCAATTATTCCTGTGTTTCTGAGAACGGCAATGCAGGACTACGTTACGGAGGCAGCGCTTCGCGCAAGGATGGCCAACTCCGAGGATGTAAGGCGCTGGCAGGCTATATGGACTGTATATGATAAAAGACTAAATCATCCTTATACAGGATCGTGGGAGAAAGCAGAGTATATGGTTAAAAATATGAATAGCTCTCAACGTGAGGAGCTAAATGAATATTTGGGTAGACCTGCTTTTGCTAGTGGATTTTAATTTTTATTTAACGTGACAGAAAATCAACCCATACATATAACCACCTTAAACCGTGGATGTGATCGTGATACCGATCCGGAATTAACATGCTCTCAACCAGCAACAGGTGTTTATCTTGATGGCCATAACACGCGGCCAGTATCTATTGACAGTAATACAGGTTCCAATGAAAAGATAAAGGGAGAGGTAATTGTTTACCCTAACAATAAAAATTTAACTAATTATTCATGCGTAGGGTCAATGATCATCATTGATTACCTGGTAGAATTTTGGGCGCACAACGTAAGTGGTCCCGGCGTAGTTACCGTTGACGGTGTGGTGGTTTTAAACTCCGTAGATTTTGATCTTCGCATTACTCATCCCCTGCAAATAGACAGGAACGAGTCACCTTTAAACCCAGAGGTATTTATTACCGATAATAGGGTTCCTCCGTATATTTTTAATGTGGAGGATATGGTGGATTCACTTACCGGTGATCCTACAAAATACTTTGCTGCTTTTGATCCTCTCCTCTACCAGGTAAACTTACAGTCTCCCCTTGATCGCCCGGCTTTTATTGAGCTTATCAATGTGGGTGGTGGCGGTGGACTTCCTGTAGGCCAGTATTCTTACTCCCTGCGATATTCCTCTGACGAGGGAGATCGCACCAACTGGTCGGTAGACACGCCACTTATCCCTATTATGGAAGGGTTGTCATCCGACAGCCTGCAGTATCCGTGGTCAAAAACTTACGGTGGGCCACCTAACCCATCATCGGTAACTTCATTTGCGCCAAAGCTAAGGTTCCGGGTAAGTAATCTTTATGATTATGGATTTATAGAAATACGCAGAACTTCCTATAATACGGGTGCAGGAATAAACTTTGTGCCGCAAGGAGTTATTGTCGCTAAAATATCAATCGACAAGGGAGAGATATCGGTGCGTGAATACATTGATCCCGCAGACTCCAATGCCAACATTATTATTTCCGATGAGGAGGCTAACCGTCAGCTGGCGGAAATAGAGTCAGCAAAGGCTATACATTACTTTGATCGCCGCACGGTTCTTATGAACGTTAAGCTGGCATCCAAGGAATCAGACCTTCAGTTTTTAAACATCAATGAAAAGGAAGGTTTTCCGATAATCGATAAAATGTTTACCGCCTCTCACAAAGATCCGTGGAATCATGTACATAGAAGATCGTATATGGGCGGCGAGAAATATGGATACGGCATCGTGGGCTTTGACGGCGTAGGATCATCGGGATTTGTAACTAAGATCAATCAATTAAAAAATTACCAGTATCCTAATCGCCGTGATGAGATATCTGCGGAAACGGCAAACTACTCATTAAACGGAACGGTACGCGCCGCTACTACACAGGTAAATCATGTAGGACAAACACATGAGGTTTTTGATCTGGTCAATGCTGTGGATAAGGGTGATATATGTAGCTTTAAAAATATCCATCGCTCTGGAAGCTTCCTTGGATTAACGGGTTCCAGAACAATTTTAAAAGTTACTGAGGATTGCGACGAGGATGCCGGTGAAATAGAAAATCATGGCGCCAGAGTAGCGGGTGGAACGATAGTTACCGTTTCATATCAGCCGTTTACGCCGGCGCGACAAAATGACAATGATGTTACCGGACACAACTACATTGTAAATCCAAAGGTTTTTAAGGATGTTACCGTAGAGGCTACCTGCTCAAATGTTGGGGACTCTGACATTAAGCATTATCGACCATTGGGATTTGGTCCCGACTATTATGCCCACGGCATGATGGTGTCGGGAGTTACTAATTTCCCTAAGTGGATGAAGGCTTTCTCTGTGGTGAGATCGGATGCCGCCGGAAGGGTAGTGTGTCAGGGTCTCGGATTCTATTCCCTTACAAAAGCGCTGTATAAAGTTATCGGTAGCGCCTCCCTTGCCGGAAAAGCCGCCAATAAGCTATGGTTTTACTCTCCTGATCTGGAGCAGGGTATTGTGTCCAGTAATACGGTAAACGATATTATCGACAACCCACAGAATTACGCTATTCAGATGGTCTCACCCCTTGGATTTTTCTCGGAGGTCTATGGCTTTGAAAACAATGAGATCGCCTGTAATAGGGATCGCCTCATTGATATGGTATCCTATATCAGAATGATACGTGACACCACGGATCCAAGCGAGATAAATCCCAATGAAGATTCCGGAATGGGAATCCTGGATGGTGGTGTAGGTAACGTTAATTATATCGATTACGATAAGTACAGGAATACAGGACAAAATCCAAATGTTTTTTCTGGTGACCCCAACAAAGGAAATAAGGTTTTCAGTCTGGCATCAGTAAAGCGTAAGGTGGAAGGGCGTGGACAATTCATTGAACTGGAAACCTTTGACGCTATATACGGCACTCAGTCAACTGGAGGCTCTACGGAACGCCAGTTTGATAATCAGGGGCTCAAGGACTTTACGGAACCATTTTACATCATAAATATTATTCGTACCGGTGCCAATGTTGCGGATGTAGATGTGCAGAAATATAAACCTACCGATCACTATCAGAAGTTGGAGTCTATTATTGGAAAAGGTAACGGTCTTCCGAACCAGGCTTATTTGCTTGTGGATGAGCGTTGGGAGGATTGTATTCCGGCTCCTTTTCCAAGTCAGTTTGGTGCAAATATAAACCGGTTTGTTTATATCAAGAGTCCTGACGGTACGTACAAGAAGTGGATGAATGTCACCTATAAAACGCCGGCAGAAATATCGGTTATCACTTCCGCTATAAATGGATCGGGAGTATATGGCGCAGATGTCTATGGTGTGTACACGCACACCAATATAAATAATCAAAGTCGCTTCTTTCAGATAAACTTTCCGATCTCTGGATTTGCTCCTCCCGAAGATCACTATATCATTGTAAGATACGATAATACAGCGCCCATAAGGGTGTTTGGTGGTGATACCTATATTGGAGAAACGATATTTTCACCCATCGATGCCAAGGCAGATGCCAATGACGATGCCGCAGAAACGCAGTTTGCCTTTGGTATAGGATTTCCGTATTTTAAGTGGAAGCTCAATCCCCGTTATTATACCATCCGTAAATCTACGGCCTCCGTGAATCTTATACAGGATTCCGTGGAGTTGCAGCTTGGATATATCCGGCAGATGGTTGCTATGTTCTGCGTGGAGTCCCGTGCCGGTGTTCACCTGGCCCATAACCTGCAGTCGCCAAACCAGTTCTTTCCAATGATCAATTACGTCATCCGTGCGAACCGATGGGATGACACCAAGAACACTATCGATAACGGCATCTTTCAAGGCTATATCGATGACTATACAGAGGATGAAATTACACAGTGGCAGTGGGGAGGATTTAGATTCCTGCAACAGATAAATCCTGATTACTCGTGCGAGGCACCAAAGAAATATTTCTCTAAACCGGCATTTGGATTTGTTGAAAAAACAGAGTTTTTGACCCGTGTTATGTGGTCGTTACCCCGGGCGATAAACATTCAAAATTCCCCGGGACTGAGAACTTTTCCGGCGAACAACAGCTTTGACATCGATGACAACTTTGGCGAGATAAAATATGCCTATGATGACACTACGGCAAACGGCGAGAACCTGTATGCTATCACAGAAAAAGGTATCTGTATGCTCATCACCAAAAAATCCATTCTCTCCGATCTCAATGCCGGTGAGATTGCTTACATGGCAGCAGATAGCTTTGTAAGGGCTCAGTACTGGCGAAATAAGGAGATCGGCATGTCCGATGAAATGTGGCGCAGTGCCGTAGTTTCATTTGTTCCCGTCGGTGAGGGCGCAGAGCAAACAAGGGTAAAAGCTCTTTTCTTTGCCAATAGCAGATCGGTATTCCGATTTATGAACAATCAGGTGATGGACATCTGGGGATCATACAACAAGGTATATAATGAAGGTCTCGCAACCCTTACGCCCGGATACTCTACGAAAGTAGTCTCAGGGTACAATACCTTTTACCAGGAGTATTGGTTATACATAAAAAATGAAGAAGTAGACAAGTGCTTCGTCTATGGACAGGGAACAGGAATGTGGTACGGCACCAATGATTTTAAGTTCGATAAGATAACATCCAGCCCTACCGTGGTATATGGAAGTAAGAACATGGAGACGTATGAGCTAAATGTAGGATACATAATAAATGGCGCTCCCGTAGAATCAAGATTGTTGGGTGGTTCCTCACCGGAGCAATTCCTGGATAAGGAGTTTATTGCCATTCGCATAAACACACCTGTGGGTCAAAAACCAACAAGCGTGAAATTCTATAAGCAGTTGAATGGACCTGTGCAATGTGAGTTATCGCAGGCAGCGCAAGGAACACCATTATACATGAAAAATTATAACGGCTATGAGGGACAGATTCCACGGATACAGGCCTCCGTTAACGCAGCGAGGCCACGCTTTCAGCAGCGTTTGATTATATGGGAGATTATTCATAATTTAGAGTCGGAGTTCAAGATCACAAGCGTAGGGGTTCAATACAAAACCATCAAAATTAAATAACCATGGATCCATTATTAGCATCGAAAGCACCGCAGGCGATAAGTGCCGGAATAGGTTTAGCAACAGGCCTTATACAAAATATACAGGCCGGAAAGTTAAAAAAGAAAGCTGATGCTGCAATGCCAGATCTTATAGATCCACGGCAGGCCTCTTTTTTATCTGAGCTTAACCAAAAGCGCAAAGCTATTGATACGGGCGCTGATTTTGGTGCCGGTATGAATGCCGTAAATACAACAAATGCCGCTACCAATAATGCGATCGTAAAATCTACGGGCGGTGATGTTGGCGGAACAATTCAAGGACTCCTTCAATCTCAGCAGGTAGCTAATAATGGCGCCAACAATATTTTGGCGCAGGGTCAAGGTCAGCAATTGGCATATAATTCTATGTTCAATGATCTTAATAATAAGATTTCAGCTAGGCAGCTGCAATTGGAAATGTATGGCTCTCAGCAGTTACGTGCTGAGTGGGCACAGAAAAAACAAATGGCCAACCAAAATATGATGGCTGGCGTTGGCGGTGCTGCTAGTTTATTCTCATCTCCAGTGTCGGGTGGAGGCACTCCTCCCGTAGGTGCGTCTGCACCAGGCGCAAACGCTGTAGACCCTTCTTTTTTATATAAATAATGGCTGAGAATAACAACCTTGATATACTACGATTGCTTGATACGGTGCAGCCGAAAGGGGAGACGCAAACGGATATTGATAGCATAAACAATTATATTCCTGCCGATCTTAGTCCTGATCAAGCGCAGGCGTATCAGTCTCAATTCTCACCCTCTACGGGTGCCCTTCCAAATACAGCATATTACCCAGATGTAAATCATAACATTGGCGTCGGTGGGTATTCCGGTAGTGAGATAGGAAACACCACGCTTTTTGCTCCCGGCGGGGGACTTGTACCATTAGGGATGCTCGATGCCCGTGATGCCGCTACAAAACGCGCGGCCATGCAAAAGCAAAAGGGTCTGGATGACTTTTACAAGCAGTTTCAGTCACCCACAACAAAGCATGTAGCGGTTCAAAAAGACCTCAGCGAAGCATATAACAATGGATTACAGCAGTGGAATCAGAACGCTCTGAAGAAATCAGGCGGCGACCAGGCTTTAGCCAATAGAATGTTGACGCAGGATAATAATTTCAGGGCGTGGAATAAGTCTATGCAGGACACCGCTAAATTTCAAGACGCCATCGTTGAACATGCGGCTCAATTAGCAGCATCTGAAAAAGACCCTAATTTTGTATTAAGTCCCGAAACAAAGAAACTTACCAATGATTTATTGAGTGGCGTGGAGTATCAGGGAATAGATCCATTTAGTCATAAGGGCAGAGATATTGGGGCTAAATATTTAGGTGCCGCTGCATTATACGATATTGATAAAACCGTAAATACAGCAATCGAAAAGGCTATACCTACAGTTGAGCAATTGGCTCCCACTTTTCAGGGTCGCGGTAAAAATGAAATTGCTACTTTCCTGGAAAAGGAATATTTTACTCCCGAAGCGCGTGAGGAATTGGCCCATAATATTTATATGGAAAAATATCAGGGTACCGGTATTACTGAAGATCAAGTGCAAAAAAATGTGGATGCCAAGCTGGGGGAAAAAATCAAAAGGAAAACCGACACTTACGATAGGTATTTTAAACCAGATAAGGTAGAGCCTGATTATTCCAATGCCGTAGAAACAACAATTAAAGCCAATGTAAATACAGGGAATGGTATAAAAGAAGCGCCCATTCAATCATTTATCCCCCTTACATCTACACATGAGAAACAGGAAATAAGCTTTCCGATCAATAAGTCCACCAAAGACCTTGGCGGCTCATCCTTGGACGATGAAACGGGCAGCTTTAAGGGTACCGTTTCGGGATTCGGAATTGCCTACGCTGACAAATTGACAGGAAAAATATCTGTTCTTTCTCCAGAAGAGTTAGAGGAAAAGAAAAAATCCGGAACTCTCAGTCACAATCTTAGCGCTGTTCCCGTAGCTCTGGTGAATAAAAAAGGGAAGGTTTCTCCATTGCCGGCAGCGCAGATAAAACAAATGCAGGAGCCTTTACAAGTCTCAGATGGCGAGAATGGAACCAGAGAGGAAAATGAAGATGAAGTGCAGGCGCGTGTAAACGCTGCCATTTCTCAGCATAATAGTGAGCAGGAGGAAGGTCTTAACAAACTTATCCCCGTTCCTATTGAAGAAATTGAGGGTAAATACCCTAAGAAAAGTGGACAGAAAGTTTCCGTGGATGATAAGATCAAGGAAACAAAACAAAAGGCAGAGGCTTTAAATGCAGAGGTTAAAAAGCAAATAAAGAAAAGCTCTGATGTAGAGTCGTTAAGAAAAAAATATAATTATTAAAAAATGCCTGGAGACGAATTAATACTTTCCGATGAACACAGGTCTAAGCTCGATGGTATTGTGTCAGATATGACCAAGAACAAAGAGTCCGATACTGATATTTCATCGGTGGTAGATGATTTTAAATCTAAGTACGGTAAAAAAAAAAGCACACCGGAGAGTGGCACTTCACCTTTGATATTGGATTCTTCCGTTGGGGAATCACAGTCAAATGTGGATTCTCAAAGGTTTAATTTTGCTACCGGAAAAAATGATTTGCCTCTGGTAGAAACGCCAGCGTCGGCAACTCCATTGATTACACCCGGTAACGAGGCCGATCTCCTACGTGCAGCCCCATCTACGGCAGAAACAACACCCAAAGATCAAACTAACTACTCCAATGAAGCGCAGCAAACACTGGCGCTCGGAGAAAAGGAATCCGCACTCATGCGCGGAGGCGCTAACCTGGCATCGTCACTCTTAAAAACTCCGGCCTTTGCTTATGACCTTGGCACTTCGACAGTATCAAAGGTCGTCAAGGATATTACTCTTGGAGGCATAGACATCAAGAAAGCCCTCGGTGATCTTGGCATTGCGTCCTCAGAGCAGATAAGTGAAAATACAGGAATTGAGAATACTATTTCTGAGGACCTTGATCGTGTGGTGGAACATAGCCGTAAGCAAGCTCAAAAGAAATACGATAAGCCTATAAATGAATATTTGTTTGGTGAAAATCCAGATTACGAAAAAGGTTTTAATGCTCTTGCCAATGCGGTAATTGAAAGCGCTCCGGCTTCCATAGCCCTCCTTGCAGGAAATTATGCGGGTGCTGGCGCCGCATTATCTACCGCTGCCGGAACCGCTGTCTTTGGAGCCGATAAAAAGTCGCAACTCGACAAAGAAAATCCAGAGATGAGCGAGGAAATGAAGCTTGCCAATGCCACCATTACCGGCGCTTTGGAAGGACTTACGGAGTCAGCGTTTGGAATAACGAAACTCGGGTCTATTGCCAAGAATGTTTTTCAAAAATCCGGCGCAGAGGCCGCTAAAAAGATAGCCACCCAGGGATTTAAAAAAACATACGGTAAGATATTCACCAAGTATCTCGGTGTGCAGGCCGGAGAGATGGTGGGAGAGATGGCTAATCAATTTGGGGAAAATGTAGTCGATAAATACAGTGGCGCCGCACCCGATAAAAACCTGTGGGACGGCGTAAAGGATGCCGGACTTGTAGGCTTCGCCTCTGCTATGAGCGCCTCTGCTCCGATAGCAGCCATAGATATCGTTAAAAGAAAAAGCGCCCTTACAGAAGCGGCGGAACTCCAGGAAAAAAAGAGCGCTCTTGAGGAAGACTACAATAATCCAGACGTATCGGAGGCTGTAAAACCAAGCCTCCTTAACAAAATAAAAGATATCAATGACCAGGAGCATGATCTCGCGCAGGATGAAAAGGAAAAATTTGATAACCTTACTCCCGACCAAAAGGAGGAAGTAAATGCCTTGCTTCAGGAATCAAAGAGGCTTGCCGATAGCGCTGTAGATGAAACGATATCCAAGGATACCCGTGAGATATTTAAAAAGGATATGGAGGATATCGATGATCAGATAGACAAGGTTTTTGAGATGGGGATAGCAGCGGGAGAAGAAAAGGCAGAGGCCATAGAGCTTTCTACGGAAATGGAAGCCGATCCCATTCTTGAAGATCAGGTGAACCAGGAATGGTTAAAGTTTTTTGAGGAAAGCATCAAGCCTGTTGAAGATATTAAAAATAAACCTAATGAAAATGAAAAAGTATCCACTGATGGAGAAGTACGGGTTGTATCCCGTGAAAATGGACAGTTGTCCAAACAAATTCCAAATGAAAAGAATAAAAAAGTTTCTTCGGAACCTGAGAAGAGAACATTTGAACCCTCATTGGAAGGAACGCTTGAAACGTTATCGTCAGATGACAAATTACAGGGAAAATATAATAGTGAATTAATCGATGAAGAGGAGCAGATAGAGGCCAAGCAACAGGATGATGAAGCTTCCGTAAAAAAACTTAATGATGATATTGAGGTATTGAAGAAATTCGATAAGCCCGATATTGCATCAAAGAAATTCAGCGCCATCCTTGAGCGTGCCTTTAAAATGAAGGAGGAGGAGAAGATCAGTAAGCCTACATATACAAAGTATAGAAATATTGCACAGCAGGTGCTTGGACCCAAGATAAATGTAGATGCGGAGCAGGCAAAGTTCAGCATTGAAACACTCAAGGAAACGGTAAAGAAAAAGCTATTGGGAGAGGGGTATAAAAAGGTGCTTATGTCGGCGCCGGGATTTGGTCCCAAGCAGGTGGCCGACCTCATAGACCTTACCGCTATGGCGGCAAAGAAAGCTATCGACCTTGGATTTACAGTCAAAGAGGCGATATCAAAAGCATTGTTACACGTTAAAAATCACCCACACTATGCTAAACTTATTGAAGAGGGTCACATGGATGAAGAATCTTTTACGCAGTCGGTGTCTGATACGTTTACTAAGCCTCAAAAGAAAGCAAAGCCATCTACAGAAAAAGAATCTCCTGCAAAGGAAGCTGAGGGCGAAGTGTCCGGCATAAAAAAATCATTGGTTTCCGATGAGATAATAAAGGGTGTAGACCTCGAAAAAATAAGCGATAAGGAAATGCAGGGAATTGCTAAAAAGATCATCGCCAGTGGCGAGGTAAAACCAGAGGCCATTGTCAATGAAGTTCTTAAAAATCACAGGGCCCTGCAACCCAAGGAGGTGGTGGCTCTTATTTATTACAAAACGGAGCTTGACAATGATCTTCGCTATGCCTATGAGGAAAAGGATGACCTGATCAAAGAAAATGAATCTACAGGTTCCGTGGATGCACGCATCGTTGATCTGGAGCAAAGGCAGGAGAATTTTAATGAGGTTTCTGTAATTACAGCCTCCCAGCAATCACTGGCCTTTAGGTTAAGGAAGGGTATGCGCGATAAAGATTTTAATTTGGTATCACAGATCGCCAAATACAAAGCCACCAATAACGGAGAGATATCGCCGGAGGTAGAAGCCAAAATGCGGGACCTTGATAAGCGTTATCGTGAGGCGATGGAGAAGGTCGATAAGCTTGAAAAAGAAGCGGAGGAGAATGAGATAGAAAAGGCTCATCGCAATATCATTGAGGATATCGGACGCGAGGGCTCCGTTGAGAAAAATAAAACGTACAGCCAGAAATCTAAGGAATTGGCTGACAAGGTTCGTAAACTCAAGAGTAAACCCCTGACATTTACCACTGCCGATGGTAAGGATGTAGATGTTAAGCTACAGGGAATTTCCATGAATGGACTTATTGAATTGGCGGCACGCACCATTGAAACTACCGGCAAAATTGCCGATGGTATAAATGCGGTGATTACCGAAATAAAAACTCAGGATTGGTATAAAAAGCTTTCCGGCGCAGACCAGAAGGCTATAAATCAACAGGTGCGTGATTATTTTGGAAAGGATGAGGAGATGATAGCGCAACCAACCGTTAATGAGGATGGATCACTGACGATTCCACATTCACTGATCCGTGAAATATATAAAAGTGGAATTAAGGATATAAATGAAATTGTTAAGGAGGTACAGAAGCAAATCGACATTCCTGATGTTACTGAAAGACAGATCAGGGATGCCATAACAAGGTATGGAAAAACAGTTAATTTAAGTAAGGATGAGGTGGAAGCTGGTATTCGTCAGGCAAAGAGAATAGGTAAGCTTATCTCGCAGCTAGAAGATATTCAGGAAAAGGAACGTCCTAAGCGCAGCGGTCTGCAAAGGGATAAACCCAGCGATGAGGAACGTCGATTGATCAAGGAAGTTAAGCGTGAGATGAAAGACCTCCCCGAAGATCCGGAGGAAAATGCGCGCGCCCTAAAATCAGCACTAGAAGCAACAAAAACACGGTTACGTAATCGCATTGCTGACCTTGAGAATCAGTTGGCGACAGGTGAAAAGACACCCAAATCAAAGGGCGTGGAACTGGACGCAGAAGCCAAAGAGCTAAAGGAAAAAGTAGAGAAGCTCAGGGCTGAACTGGAAAGTGTGGAGGGGAAACCAAAGCTTACCGATGAGCAGCGCCTAACGCGCATGAAATCGTACGCCAAGAATCGCATTGCTGACCTTGAGAACAAGATAAAAAATAAAGACTTCAGCAAACCCGAAAAGCCAAAGCCTATTTCTGATGATGAACTTACAAAAGCCAGGGGGCATTTGGTGGAATTGCGTGATGAGTGGGAGAAATTACAATACGAGAACGAGCTACGTAACCGCACAAAAGCGCAGAAAATTGGTCACATGATGCTTGGGATTCTGAATATCCCAAGGGCCTTTAAATTGGGTTTTGACCTTTCGGCGATAGGTGTGCAGGGGATGAGGAGACTTTCCACCAGTCCTGTACAATCAGCAAAGGCATTTAAGGATATGATGAGTCAGGCATTTTCTGAAAAAAATCAGAAGGAGTGGCTTAAAACACTGAAGGCTCAGGAGTATTATGCCACTCTAAAAGCTGCGGGTGCCGCATTTACGGAAACCGATGGTAAGATCAGTGTCAGGGAGGAGAATTTTAGTAATGACCTGGTAAAGCACGCTTTCAAATTTGTATTTAATGAAAAGGCAGGCCTAAATAAAATAAATCCTTACGAGGCATCAAACAGAGCCTTCTCAGGGTACCTAAACTCTATACGTCTCCAAGGTTACCTCGAAGGCTTCAAGATGCTTGAGCGTAAGGGCAAGACCTTTGAGAGCCATCCCCAGGATTATAAGTCATGGGCAAAATATATAAATAACATTACCGGACGCGGAAGCCTCGGAAAGAAAGGAAATTCATCTGAACTGGCACAGTTTATTTTTACTTCTCCGCGCAAAATGATCTCGGAGGCAAATCTTATAAATCCGTGGTTTTGGTTGGGTCAGACGATAAATAAAAATCAGGAGAGTGATTATAGCCTGACTCCTACGGTTGCCAGAAAAGCATTTGGTGACTTTGCCCTGGGAATGGGAATTACTGCCGCCGTGGTTGCTCTTGCTCGGGCCGCTTTCGCTGACGACGATGATAAGCAGGACAAGGACTTTACAGATCCTCGCAGTTCTAACTTCATGGGCGTAAAGATCAGGGATGAACACGGTGGATTTACTGTCGTTCACCCCTTTGCCGCGTATAAGACGCAGGCAGTTCTTATCTCACGGCTTTTATCCAGTGAGATGACGAATACCAGAACCGGTAAAGTATCGAAGCTCGGTAAAAAAGGTGCTCCCAAAGGAAATGAGTTAGTTGCCAATTTCTTCCAAAATAAACTCTCTCCAACCCTACAAATAGGCCTCAAGAGACTGAAGGATGGGGAGAACTATGATGTTAAGTCAGAGGCTATAAAAACCTTTCAGCCCGCAACCCTTGAGGGATTCTTGCAAACCTACGAGGATTATCCGGCGGAGACGGAAGCTGCTTTAACGGCACTTGCCTTTTTTGGACTTTCACAAACGCATATAGAAAAGAAAAAGAAAAGGTAGTCCTTGTTTATTTACAATCAATGTTGTAATTTTGTGCAACAACAGAATTACAAAAATATTACGAAGCCCGGGTGGGATTCTAACCCACAACTTAAAACTTGCGAAGTATTTGTTCTATACAATTGAACTACCGGGCCAGTAACATTTTAATTTTAAAAAAAAATTGGCGGAGGCGGTGAGACTCGAACTCACGAACACTTCTCAGGGCGTTTACAGTTTATAAGACTGCTGCTTTCGACCACTCAGCCACACCTCCAAACCAATTTTTTAATTACATATCCCCGGAGTAATCTGGGGATTTTTTCATTTGAAATAACGTACTACAAAAAATACATGTTCTTGTTTAGAATCATTATAAATATTGGTGGCAAACGTTAAAAAAATAGGTTTCGCTAATTTTGTAGTTTATTTTTATAGAATCAAAGAACGGCTATTATAAATAATTGTTTATTGATATTTAACAAAGCTAAAAGATGAGAAATTCAAATTTCAAAATCATTATTCACGGGCGCCAGAAAGCGGCTTCCGCGGCGCTTTGTGGATTTCAAAAACATTTAGGGGAGAGCAAAAGCTCTTCCCTAATAGCTTCTCGTTAAAATAAACAATTTTCTTTGTTTTAAGTTTTATTTTATTTATTTTTACACTAGCCTCAAAGACTAAGGATTAAATCATGTTTTTTTTTAAGGATTTTTGAACGCATAAACAAAATCTAAAAAAATATATAATTTGGTACGCCTAAGTATTGGTGCGGGAAAAAAGCAGGATAAGAATGAGAAATTTAATTTCAAATTCGTTATTTACAGATATTTATAAAGAGGACTCCTCGAATTTTTGTAAAAATTTTATTTTATCCGATCTGCTCAAAAGGTAGATCGGATAAATATCCGAACATTTTATCCAATAAAAGTTTGCGTTTTATCTTTTATCCATTCGGATTTCTTTTTTTGAATAAAAAAGTATTGAACTAAATACTTCTCTACCACTTTTTTTGACCATGCTTTAAAATTATGTCCTGTGTATCTTCCTTTTGTTACTTTGTTTAGTATTTTAACTTGGGCATCAATAACAAAATCATGTTTTGATAAAGCGTTTTCTTTTCTTTTAGGGCCTTTTGTAGACTTTAATAAAACATTATTTAAAGCAGATATATACTGAGACTCATAATCGTTCATAACTTTCCACAGCGGATCACTATTACCTTTTAAGTGAGCTATCACAGCGTCATTATCTTTTTTAAATTTAGAAGTAGTGTTTTTATTTATAAGATTTATAAGAGTATCGCCTGTATAAAAAACATTTGCATACTTTGGATTGTATGCATGTTTGAATCGACGTTTAATGTCTGAGTCTCTGAATTTTAAATTATCTAACCATAAATTATTTCGATTACCATCAATAAATTCAACTTGCTTTACTTTTTTAACAATGTATGTAGATGCTTTTACCCTGGATTTGGATGGGCGGCCTGTTTTTTTATTGTTAAGAATTTCAGTATAGGATGGCGCATGGTCTGATTTAAAACAATTCAACATTAAAGTGTGTATGCTTCTATTGCATTGTTTTTTATTTATTATAAGACATATATTCCAGTACCCTTCGTATCCATTACATGATTTCACTTTGCGTGGATTTAAAAATTTTCCATTAACATGTTTTACTCTGCCCCAAGAAGATATTACATAATCAGTGTCTTTTATATTTGTCCATGATTCCATATTTTTTAATATTTTTTTGAAGTAAAAATAACAAAAAATAAATATAATCTCTAATTATTTTAAATTTCATTTTATGAAAAATTTAGTGTCTTTAAGGTAGTAAACGGAGTTTTAGCCAATGATTAATTTTAGTCGTGGGAATTTTTATTTAGAATCATTATAATTAGTGTAATTATTATTACATTTGCTACGCCCATGTCATTAAACTTAAAAATAGATGCTTCTGAGGAAACCAATTCTTTTATTGTTTATGACTGCACGGGAAATAACAAATACGATAATCCCGGCGGATGGGGACCTCCCAATCCGGAAATAAAAAATATCACTTCTTCAGTACTTTATATTACTCCACCCGATCACGCTGCGGGAGTTGCTCCTTATAGCATTGATGTAACCGGTAATTTTCCGAATACCGAAAATAATGGTATTGAGGTACTGCCTTACCAGATAGGGCAGGTGAATAATCAGTTGGTTAGTGGCAAATACATTATCAGACTTGAGGTAAAGGGCACCGGTAAAAATGGTGTGGAGTACACCTCTACTGCCATTGCCTCCAAAATTTTTATTAAAAATGTAGCTTGCTGCATTGATAAGTTAAAAAAAACCATTAATCGCGACGCTTTTAAAGATAAAAAGCAGCAGGTCGCTATTGATCTTAATTTACTGTTGATGTCTGCACAATGGTCTATTGACTGTGACCTGCAGGAACAGGCCGCGGAAATTATAGACCTCCTTAAATCTCAGTGTACGTGTATTGATTGCTAAAAACAAAAACAATGAGTTGCTCTACTTGCAAAAAAGATAAGTCTTGCTGTCCAAAGGTAATAACCCGGATAGGGCCACGTGGACCAAAGGGAGATAATGGCAGGGATGGCTCTCCTATTTTTACTGTTAAAGATAACGTTACAACCGTTACCAATGTTAGGGAGATACGCTTTACCGATGAAAATGCCGTTGTTACGGATCTTGGTGCCGGTGTTGTACAGGTTAACTTTACACCCGCAGAAACGGTGTGGAACGATGTGCTAAACATTCCATGGTACTCTGGGGCAGGGGTAAATTCTTTTAAGCCACAGTATACTATCGATCGCAATAAAATAACATTCAGGGGGCAACTATACATTCCACTGGAATCCGGTGGAGTGGGGATTGATGTAACGACGGGAAACTCTTACCTTAGCGTAGCGAGTGCCATCCTTCGGGAAGCTAGAGTTTCCATTATCACCAATGCCAATACCAACAACGGTACTCCACAGGGAAGGTTTATGACCAATAGCGTGGTGGCCGCAAAAAACTTACCTAACGAGGCGATTCCTGTCGCCAGGGATATTATATTCAAGGATGTTCCTGCATTTCGTAGACATGCCTTTGGAGGTCACCTGACTCTATATAGGTCTTTTGTAACGCTGATCATCTGCTCAGACACTACGGTGCTTGTGAACTCCGCAAACTCGGGTGCAGGGTGCGTAGCCATCCTATCTCCATTCAACGAAGAGTATGATGGGTCCGGAAGCGTACCTCTGGGTAATGACCCACAGGCTTTAGGAATAAGTAGGGCTACCAATGCCGTTCTTCCAAACGATTATGTCGGCGCCACCGATGACGCTCCGTTTACAATTGGATCTCTTGGAGGACCAAACCCATTTACTGTTAACGCTCACCATATTCAGTCTCTCGGAGGGTTTATCCTTAACCTTGAGGGTCTTTCAGGATACTTAAATTAATTATACAATGTGTCAAAAATGCGGAAAAAATAGTTGCAATAGTTGTAGCGGAAGCTCATCCAACTCATCAAGCGCCAATACAGAGGCTTTACTCGCTCAGGTGCAGGATCAGCTTCAGGAGGTTCTTACCGCCACCAACTTCCTGTTAAATGGACATCCCATCCTTATAATTGAGGATACCGATGATATCGCTTCCTTTGACTTTGATAGCGGTAAGGGGTTTGGTACATGGCAGGGATGGGCCGTTTGTGACGGTCAATCGCACCTCTCAAGTAAGAAAAAGAACGTCGCCACTCCAAACTTCATTGATCGCTTTATTGTTATGGCGGGAGGAACTTATGATGTTGGAGATACCGGTGGAGCAAGTGAGGTAACGCTTACCACTCCTCAGATACCGGTACATAGCCACACTCTTACGGACCCAGGACATATCCACGCCATTGATGATGATGGACACACCCATGGACTTACACAGTCGCCCCATACGCATCCACTGTCAGATCCGGGACATACACATGATATCCCTGACCACAGCCACGGCTTCACACCAGCCGTGTTTACTGTCGATGATGATTTCACGGGGCCTTATGCAGTATCGTGTGGGTCGGTAGGTTCCGGAACAAATTACGGTGGCATCACTACCGATGTAGTGAGTCAGGCGATTGACTCTTCAAATACGGGAATAAGCATGGATGAAGCTTCTATTTCCATATCCGCGCAATCGGCAAATACAGGAATAGAGATTGAGGAGGCTACCACCGGAATAACGATTGGCAATGCCGGAGAGGGTGAGGCGCACAATAATCTCCCGCCGTACTTCGCAGCGATTTTTATTAAGTACATAGGTTAAAAAAAATAAATGAGCAGGTGCCTTGATAATATTATTTGTGAAGCCCGGTGCTGCGCCGCAACTTTGGGGGCACAGTACGCCAAGGCTTTCAAGTATGGAGAGGTAACGGACACACATCTTTGGAATTTCAGGAAGCTGCACAGCTTCATTCAAACGCTGGACCGCAACCATGTAACCGTTAAACATAAAAAGGAACTAAAGGCGGTGAGCAGTGTTAATTTTTCGGCTTTGGAGAAACAAAATTCTTTCTTATCTTTGAAGCACACACACAGAGTGGTGTGTGTAAAAGAGGAAATCGGTCCCTGTCTTTCAGATTCAGAAATAGATCACATCGTTGAGCAAATAAGATTATTGTGTTCATCGTGTAATTGCAATTGCAACTAATTTTTTAAACAACAGGACATGGCCGCAACCGTATATACCGATCAGCAACAATACGCTAAATTTCAAAACAAGAGCAAATGTTCCGAGCATGGACATTCCGACGGATGTGGATGCAAGGAATCCGATGACTGTGGATGCTGTCCTCCAGGACTCGTTGCTGTTCCGGATGCCGATGGCAAAAATGTGGCTTGTCTTACCCCCAATGACGCGGAACTTTACAATAAAAATACTTTTATGTGTAAGCCAGGCTACATTAAACTTGTACGGAACTCTACCGGAGAGGTCTTGGGATGTGTGAGCGAGAGTGAATACATTGCCCTTAATGCAAGTGTTAATCCAGCAGAATAAAAATATTTAAACCATGAACATACAAGTTATTGCCGCCGCATCAGTACCCACTCCTCCATCGGGGGAAAGAACACTATTTGTAAATTCCGATAACGGACTACTGACATGGAAGTATGACGATGGCACCTACCACCTCTTTGGTGATGGCGACGCCGATTGCTGCGCCTGCATTATATCTAAGGATTATGCCGATGGTATCCTGTGCGCCCTGAAATCTGGAATGATCGCTCCCTCGGACTTCAATGCCCTCATTCAGCTAGGCTTTACCGTCAACGCTACGGAAACAACGGATCCCGATACTGGTGATAAGGTATGTAATGTAACGATGGGCTCCAATGCCTCTGCCGTAATTGCGCCGGTATCACTGGCGATTATTCCGGATGTTAGTGGTGTTTCAACGAGTCAGCAATATTACAGGGTGTTTACTCCTGCCAACACAAGCAACCAAAATGTAAATTGGTTTTCCAGCGATCCTACAAAAGCAACAATCAGCTCCAGTGGAGTGGTGACTAAGGTATCGGCAGGAACAACAACCATCTACGCTTACTCACAGGCCAATCCTGCGGTTTTTGCATCTAAAGTATTAACCATATCATAAAAACCCCACAAAAAAAACAAAGAACATGCAACTCATTAACCTTACTGTATCAAAGAAAAACGGAGTTTCCGTTTCGCAAAATATAGCTGTAGATGTAGATGATTTATCGATTCCTATAAGATTCAACTCGGACAGCAAATCTTATTTTTCCCTTCTTTCCAAGTCACCAACATTTCAGCAAAACTCAATCTTTGATGATTATGAGGTGGATGAGGATTTGGCGACCATAAAAGCTATCTCCGCCAAACTACTTCTCTTAACGGTAACCACGAGAAATAACTTTACCGTTACTACGGAGCAAATGATATTTAACGCTTCTCACGTTATCGGTGACTTTTTAACCGTTGGTGGAGGCACAGAATTTCTATATGCGGAGTACGGTAATCCAACTCCAGTAAAATACCTGGTTACCGAAAGCATCACCACTATTATGGCTCAACAAGCCGTTGGTGGCGGTGGAGGCGGTGATGATCTGGAAGCTGTTCTTACTAATGGAAATAACACAGGTGGTATCGCTATTGAAGGCGATGATTCAGATCCCGATACACAGGCGACCATGGAAAGTGGAACTGCCGGTAAAATGGAGTTTCAATCTGTCTTTGATGACGGCGTAGATGTCCTGGGCGCTCTTGTTGGAGTGAACAGTGGAAGCGCATATATAAACGCCGCAGACGTAACCAATGCAATAAATACCACGGTAGGCGTTTCGGCGGGCGCAGTAGCGATAGGCTCTACAGGAGGAGCTTTTGTAGGGGCTACATATAATGCCAATTACTCAGCCAATTTTGTAGATCGGAGCTTGGTGGACAAAGCTTATGTAGATTCAAAGCAGGAGTCTTTTGCCATTGCTGCTTCCGATGAAACAACCGCCTTGACAACAGGAACCAATAAAGTTACCTTTAGGATTCCGTATGACTTTACGCTTACCAAAGTAAAAGCAAGCCTCACAACGGCACCAGCCGGTGGCATGGCTGATTTTGAAATTGATATCAAAAGAAATGGAGTCACTGTATTCACAACAACTCCAACTATTGATGTTGGTGAAACAACAACTGAAACGGCAACAGTCCCAAGTGTATTGGAGCCTACGGAGGTTGTGTGGGTAAATGATGATGTTATTACCATTGATATTGTAAGTGTTAATGGTGGTATCGCTGCAGGTTTAAAAGTTTACTTAATCGGACATCAGTAAGAACAATGAGCTTTTTAACTAATTCATATAGATTTAACGGTTCTCCAGCCATTGAAAAGTACTACGATTTTAAAATAGTAACTACTGATGCAACGCCATTACCCGTTATGGATGGGCTTGGGGCATTGTCTTATGATTATCTAAATACCGGGAGTCGTGGCTTATTAACTGTTTGCGGATGGCCTGCCGTTTCGATTAAAAGTATTTATTATGACCAGGCAGGAAATGGAACAACTTTTGTTCAGCAAACTGATTTCCCTGGGGAAAAAAGACACGTATTTGGACTTTATGAATGTTCTGATGGGTCTCTATTTCTTTTTGGTGGTGATAAAAACGAACCTGGTTTTGAACCGAGAGATTGTTGGCGGTATACAAAAAACGTAACTCCTGGATTAGAAGGAACGTGGACTCTTATTACTCTTAATATGGGGTCTGTGTGGGGAAACCGAATAATGTTTAATTCGTGGTACGGGGGCGATGGATTTATTTACGCAGCATTTGGTCAATTTGATAACGCAGGAACTCCATTTTATGACGTGATTAAAATACCTGAACTCACTGTTACTGGAACAGATTGGACGGTAGTAGCTGACTATACTTCTTTTTTCGCAACAAACAGCATAACCTCTCTATCAAATTCAAGTGTATCGTTCGCCAATGGAAATGCTATATTAACTGGCGGAGGGCTTTATACTGGTGCGTTTGTTACTAATATTTATAATAATAAAGTTATAAAATTATCCTCTAACGGAACCGTTGCAACAGTACAAGGAACTCTTGAATCTCACATGTATTGTAATGGTGCTTATTATGATAATAAACACTTTGTTCAAATTGGAGCTGACAATACCGGTAACCATAAAGGGTTATTTTATTCAGATGACTTAGGGGTCACATGGACAGAAAACTACGATGCCAGTAAAGCCACACACGCCTCAACACTATTTATACATAACAATAAACTTACCAGAATTGCAGGTAACGGAGGCAATGGCGTATATACATACGAGGCAACGCCATATCCAGCAACCAAGCCGCACGATTGGTGGTTGAGAGGATGGTTATTAAATCCTACAAAGTACGATGTTAGTCAGATAACGGCATTCAACGCAATGATAGACCACTTGGAAACAAATGGGCAGTTAAGCAAGATTGAAGCGTTCTATACGACATTTGCATCCGTTTCCGAGGATCAAAGAATGCACTATATTTTCAGAAATAGAAATTTTGCTATCGGTCAGGATGATCAAGATTACGGCACTTATGACAGGATTCAAAACAATTCCGCTTCTGCATTAGGCACTGGCAACGGAATTTATTATCAGTTCAATGGTTCAACATCTGTTCAAACAAAATGGAATTTAGTTGATGACGCAATTAATTCTGATGGGGAAAACTGTTCTACAATATTATTTCCGTGGACAGATATTAAAGCTGGAAATCGCGGAGATGTTGGTGGCTATTCTGGCGGAATAGGAAACTATATGTTTCTTAGTGAAAACATTAATGGTGTAGAAAAATATTACGCTTCACAGTCAAACATTCTTGTAAAAACCACCACGGGAATACCAGCAAACAGATATCATGCAGTTGGAAGAAACAGTAGTAATACCCATGTTGAATTTGTACAAGATACAAATATAACTTCAAATGCTGCTGCCTATGATGATGCTCAGATTGCAGCGGATGAAATTTTAGGAGGTGCAGGTAGTTTACTTGGAGGAAACGGACATCCTTATTACATAAGGGCTACCGGCGATCTGGATCATTCAGTAATGAAAGCAGCTTTAGTAATTTTAGAAAGTGGACTAAGCATAGTAAGATAAATAAATGCCGACATGGCTTACATAAGAACCGGGATTAGAATGCTTACAAATTTAAATATACCGTTATCATAAAAAACTTAAAAGATGCCTAAAACAACAGCAATAGTACTCGCCGGAAACACCATTACCTTGACCAGGGAGCCGGTAGCAGATAATGTGTCGGACATCATAAATACATCCAATGTAACCACTGTTTCTGGAGTATTCAATAAAAAGCCTAATAACGGTGAGCTTCCGCACGGCGTGGTGGTCGGTGACTTTGAAATCGGAGAAACAATAACTGGAGGCACCTCTACAGCTACAGCAATCGTCACAGGCTTTAAGAATACGATAACCCTTATTCTGTCGGATATCGACGGTATTTTTGCTGCTGGCGAAACTATTACTGGTGGCACTTCGGGAGCAACAGCAACCGTCTCTGCGGCGGTAACACCAACTTCCTATCCCGGAGAATGGACATATCCATATCCTACCATGACAATCCTGCAGATAGAGCAAACGGATGGCTCGGCGATGTCCATAGAGCTTCAGGATGTTTCTAACCAGGCGACATGGAGCGATGGGACACTGCTGGGTCTCCAAACAGCCCTTGCTGCAGTAGACGCATTTTTATAACCATTAATTAAATTCAGAAATCATGGCAGAGACTAAGGAAGACAGTTACATTGAAAATGTAGATATGCGTAATGCCGATAACGGCGTGATCATCAATTATACGGAGCGCTGCAAGCGCAAGGGTAAGGGCACCTATGACGGTGGATATGATTATAACAGCCGCAGTGAGGTCTTTGACTTTGATGATGATGATAAGGAAAGTGAGGAGTTTGAAAAGGCCTTTGGCCGCTATAAGGAGCTTTTTATGCAGGCCCGTGCCGATAGGAAGATAAAACCATCAGGATACTAAAAAAAAAGGCCCTCAACGGGCCCTTTTACATTTTAATTAAACTCCGGAAGGTCATCATCCACCACAGCTTTCCTCTCGATCTTTTCCTCGGCAACTGGTGGCAATACCTTTTTTTCAACAATACGCTCGGACTTCTTTACCTCGGGAGCAATATCCTTCTTCTGCGCTGACATTTCCTTTTGGATAGTTGTCTCATCGCGTTCCAGGAGGGAGAAATCAGGCTTTACCGATTCTACGTACTTGATCATAAACTCAAATTTAAGATCGTAGGTAGCAATGAGCGTTAAGATGCTCTGCACGGTAGGGTTATACTCCTGAAGCTCCGTGTCAGATCCCTTGAGTTTAAGGATATCACGCTTAACCTTGAGGGGCGTGGAGTGAATGATATTATCACATACAAAATCAAAAAGCTCCCTTAAATCCTGCTTATCGAAAGTTTCTATGGATGCGTACTTTGGCTTGCTTATCATAATTTTATTAATTTAAAAAGTTTAAAACGGAAAGAATTATTTTACTACCATTTTAGAACGGAAGTGAGTCGTCATCCTCCGGAAACGGATTGCTGTTACTCACCGAATTTGTAGAGCCTGTGTTTTGTGGCGCAGGGCTCTTGGTAGCGACACCCGTCATCTGACTGTATGGAATGGCGCTCGTGTGTCTTGAAACGGCAACGTCATTGAACATCTGTCCGGCTATTTTTGCTGGCTTTTTACCTTTGTACTCCAGACGTATCCACGTCTCAAGATCAATGTTTTTGAGGGTATTCTCAAGACCCACACCCAGGGTAACGTCAAACACTTCGGCAAGGTTTCCCTTCTCATCCAAGGTGTGAATTTCATGGACATTAAATACTTTACCATTGTGGGAAATGGGATTTACACGGGCGAGGTAACCTTCCAGCACCGCGGGGTTCTGGTCGTTATATACTACGCCTACTTGTTTGTGGGGCTCCCATTTGCGGTTGTTGCTGCCCCCATTTACTTTTTCATACTGTCTGGTTGTGCTCATCTTTTCTTTGTTTTTTAGATTTATTATATTTTTGGTTTATTTCCTCTCTGATGGAGAGAATGAATCTGTGAAAGTTCTTCATTTCATTATCCCGGAGGTCTATGATATCGAGCTTTATGCGGCGTGAGGCCTGATCGTTATCATAGTACTCCAACTTGGCGCAGTCCGCGGCCATTTTGGTGAGCTTGCCGATTACTGCATCCAGCATAGGGAGAACCTCCCGCTTCTTGGATAACCTGTTTTCCTCGGATACCATTTTATTTATTTAAGAGGCTAAGTTCATATTCTTCTTTCAGCTGCTTTTGCAGATCGGAGGCCGTATAGTCACGCTTCACCACAAACTGAACTCTCATTTTTATTCCAAGGATCTCCAGCACCCTCTCAAACTGCTCCTCTGTTATGTTGAGGTTTCCATTGACGCCATTTATGTACTGAGACATAAAAAATGGATAGGAGATACCTACATGATGACAGATATACCTTATCGGTATCTGCAGACTCTCGGACCTCTGTATTACCAGGAGCTTTAATTCCTTACTGATGAGGCATGTATCAATGAGCTTACTCCGCATTACCCATAAGTATCACCCTGCCGGACATACGCTTTATGAAGTTCGTAAAATCCTCAAGGATAAGCATAGTGGGGAGCTTATCACCATTTTTATCATCCCTACCCTCGGAACCCTCATCGCTATCCTTAAACTTTTCGGACTTCTGTCCCGTCATGCGGCTACTGGCCTTCATTACCAGTATCGTCGCCTTTCCGCCAAAGGAATCATTTTCACCAGGCATCCAGGGCCGAAAACTATGTATGTCATGCACACAGATAACCTCCTGCTTGGGCACCTGCTTACCCGACTTATCCCTGACAATACGATCTATTAGTATAAAATCCATGGCACTAATATAAAAACTTTATTTGGACTTTATCGCGTTTTCATCGAAACTTTATTGTTATTATGTGAGGTAATCGTCGATCAGTTTTATAGCCTCTGTATAGCCGCAGCAAAATTCAGCTTTGTATCCCTGAATCCGTAAACGCTTTAGTATTTCTTCCTGCTCGGCGTGGTGATCATACTTTATCTTTACACCCCCAATTATTTCGGTTTTCCAAGCCGGCGGAATAGAACCGTCCTTGCGGCGAATACCATCTTTCTTTTGCTCTATAAAAAGTCCGTTATACGGTCTGGAAATAACAAGGTCTTTGCCGGACAGTGTTTTTTTTCCTGCTTTTGGATGAGCGATAAAAATGTCTGGAAGCGCCCGGGAAGATCTCATCTTTTTATTCATGGCTGCAATCCAAGGGGGAAGATAAAGTCCGGAGGCAAGATCGCAAAACCATATTACTCCCGGGTAGTTGTTTCCAAGGTAATCACACACCTTCAACTGCTCCTTTTCCTCCCTCTTTTGTCGCTTCCCTCCTTTCACAGGCTTTAGTTTCCTGAACTCTTCAGGTGTAAATAGTGATTGTTCCATGTTTTAAATCTTAATCTCATAACTTCTTGGATCTGCGTCATCTTCCCTTAATTCAATGTACTCTCCGACATTAATAACTGTGCTTACCGTGCCAGTACCGGCACGCTTGTCAATATATCGGAGGTAAAATTTATCTTCAAGATATATTACATCACCATTATTTTCAAGTGAATTTGTTGCAGGGTCAATTAAAAGCGAAGTGCAAAAAACACCATCACAGGCTGACAAAACCTTTCCGCCTCCACGGACAAAAGATCTGTTATCCCTCCTGGTGATTGCCGAAGCCTGATCGCCAGATATATGCACTAATGCTATAACAGCCGTTCCTTCACCACCATTAGCCTCCTTACTTATATCTTTGCACTTTTCTGAATTTGGCACGGCAGCTTTTACTTCATCAAGACCACCGGAATCAAATTGTGTAAGACCATCAATAATTACTAATCCTATTTTTTTTCCATGCACAGCCTTGATATTGTCAATGGTGGAAAGGATCGATTGTTTTGTAAACCCTGCTCCACTGACAAGAAAAAGATTGTCATGTAATACATTATTTATTTCTGAAATAACACGTTCAATATTTCCCTCGTTTACTTCTTTTGTTGCTAACATCTTGTAAATATTTACTTTCAATGTCATAGAACAAAGCCTCTCGTAGAATTGGTTTTCAGCCATTTCCCCATTAATATAGAGTACTCCCTTGTCTTTATGTGCAGCAGCGACAGAAAAGAATTGTGCCAGAATAGATTTATAAGTACCACCAACACCAACAAGGCCGTAAAATCCACCAGGCCGTAACCCACCCCTCATTGAACCATCAACGGATGGAAAGTGAGTAGGGATAGTACCTTCACTGAAATCAATTTTTACAAGGTCTCGTCCAACATCCTGCGCCTTTTTGTACTCCAGCTTATGCTTATCCGTTATCTCTGCCGTCTTAGCATTTAGCGCCTGTACAGCAGCGTTCATTATTGATCCAATAGACCGCCTTCTTAAATCTATGAATCCTTTGGCGTGGTAATATTTTCCTAACTTACTTATAATGTCATAAGCCTTATCATTGGGCACTCCGTGATGTGCAAGTAAAGCAGTCATATTCATAATATCGTTCACTACCACGTCATCGGTATAATTCTGAACGTATGGTGGCGCGACAAACTCATGGACTCCTAAATCCTTAAACTCTACGGAGCCATGCTCCCCCTGATTCTGAAAGTAAGCCTTCCGAACGGTATCATCGATCTCCTTTTGGTCCAGGTCATAAGCCGATTTAATGCAGTTATTGGCCACTTCGATTTCCACGCCCACCCTATTCATAGCACACCCCAGGGCGTGAACAAACCGATTACGGCTACCCTCAGTATATTGGACCGTTCGTTCCACCCATGAAATACAGGTCTTAAAAATGATATCCACATTGCCCTGCGCCTTGTAATTTTTAAGACCCTCCGGTAGGACGTAGGTCTTTACCTCTCCGTAGCGAATATCCACCTCAAATTGTTTGGACTGCTCGTTCCAGTATAAATCCGGATCGTAGGACACAAAGCATAAGCGCGATAAATCCTTCCCTGAATCATCGACCTTCAGGCAGTATTGTGACTCAAAGGTTTTTTGGAGGTGTAAAAAAGCAGCCAGGTGATGTTCGGGACCCGTATTTACGGAAACGATTATTTTGACACCACGACCGCTTGGCGAGGTAAAAGCTGCCAATACCCATTCATTGTCTTTAAGTTGCTCCTTGAGGTTTTCTATCGCTCCTGAATCGATATTATCGATATCCAGAACTACAAGACCTGAGTATTGGTTCAGCCCCTTATTATTTCGTTCCCTGAATGTTCCGGACCAGATGATTGCGGGAAGCATAATTTTAGCTTCCTTATACGCCTTATCATCCATCTGACGGAGAGCGTCTATCCTTTCCGCCCACCTCCCCTCACGAAGAGACCTGAAAAGAACATGGCTCTCCGTATCCTTGAAATTCTTGGAAGTGGCATTTTCAAAAATCGATACCAGCATAGGTTAGTTTGTTTGACTGGAAGAAATTAAGAAGTTAAAGTTATTCTCCTCATTCTCACCCACCAGAGGCTCTATAAAGGAAGCTACGTTATTACTCTCATTAAAGTAAAAAAACAACTCATTGCTTTCAATATTGGCAAGTACCTTGAGCATCGAAAAGGCATTGAATCCCTTGTTTATGTGCTTACCCGAAGCATTTTTAATCGTTATAATTTCCTCCCCATCCTTGGGTTTAAGGGTATTTGAAGTAATGATGGTAAGCTCATTCACATTCTGGGGGTTCGTGGTCATCTTAATAATGGAGGTAACATCATCGGAGTATAGCTTTAAGCGCATAAACACATCCTTCAACTCCAACGTATTTATGACGGCGTAATCCGCACCCTTCTTTTTAAATAAACCCTCACTGTTGGGATACTTTGTATTCACCAGGGTGGAGGTGATCTCAAAGCGCTCTATTGTATCATCGGTAAAGAAAACTACCTTATCATCGTTATGGCACATGGTAATCTCACCCTTATCATTGAGCAGTGAAAGTACCTTGGATGCCGTTTCCGGGGGAAGGACGATGTTCTTTTCCCACGATCCGATCGCCAGGGGAGGTACATTTATGCGGCACAGCATGTGACCGTCAAGACCTGTAAAAACAAGCCTCTTATCTACCTCATGGATGTTTATACCGGTAGCACCCACCTTGGCGCTTTTATCATCGTCAATGAACTTCTCGGTGAACTTCAGACCCATTCTCAGGTGGTACTGCGAGATGGATAGCTCATGGATAGTTTGAGGGGGAGGCATTACCGGAAAATCTTCGGGCATACAGTCCACCGTAATCTTATAGGTGGAGGCCTTTCCGTTCTTTAGCTCTATCTGCGTATCTGATTTTTTGGTGATACGCACCTCATTCTCGCGGAAGAGAGATATTGTTTTCAGAAATATTGCCGCCTGTATGCAAAAGGCCCAATCGACATCCGACTTAACGGGACAGTACATCTTTACCTCGCACTGTGAGTCGGCACCCATAATTTCCATTATATTGTCCTTAACGGTACAGCGGAAGTATTCCTGTGCATTTACCAGTGTCTTGGATGGAATGAATTTTACACATTTTTTTAGCTTGTCAGCCAGTTGTTCTCGATCAGCGGTCAGTTTCATGGGTTTCGTATTTAAGTAATGGGTCTGTAAGTTTAAAATATAATTGCTTCTTGCTTATCAGCATGGTGATCAGGGCATCAAAGCTTTCCTTGTACTCGTTAAAATCTTCATCTTCATTCACGTAGGTATTGGCATCCGGCAGAAAAGGGTGTCCACTCATCTTTAGCCTTCCACGTACCAGGCGAGGTCTTACGGGGAAAGAACCGTTGTATAGCAGCAGGGTTCCCGTTCCTTCAATGCAGTACACTATCCGTCCTTTAATAATAGCGTTCTTGCGATTTGAGGGAGTGATGAGGGTGTAATCCTCAAGCTCCTTTGGTTTCATGCGCCAGGGACCCTTATTATATACCGACATATCCTAATCGAAGTCGGGCATCTCCAACGTTTCGTATTTGCCGCCGCGTAGGGTGTAATCAAGGTTCACGTGGCCAGCAAAAGTCAATTGGTAATGCCTGCCTTTTTTAACCACCTCGATGGGATCTTCATGCTCAAACCTTATTTCACATCCCTGCTCAAGGTTTGTTTTTAAAGCCTCTTCATTGGATATAAAAAGGGTATCGCTGGCATCATGGACCATCAGATAATACTTTTTGAGTTCTGCCGGTCCGAGCAAATCAGATTTTGCAGATTGTCCATTTCCTTTTGTTGACAAAATGGGTTCTCCGAAAGGATCATGTGACTGTCCGCTTCCATGTACTTGGCCCGGTAACGTTGCTTCCTCTGGAGCCTCCACTTCCGGATCCAGAACCTTGGCCTTATGGCCACCATTTTCAAAAACGATATCATCTTTCTTTAATAGTTTAGAGATTAATATTTCAACCATATTGTCACGAAGAACCACTTCCTTACCCTTATCAATGAGGGCCACGATATCCTTTTCCTTATCCATGATGATCTCATAGATATACTCATCGATACTCTCATCACAGAAGGTGTAATGTACGTTAACAGAGGACTTCTGCCCAATCCTATGAAGCCGGTCCATTGACTGATACAGCTCGGAGGGTGTAAAAGGCATGTTTATAAAAATGACATCCGACGCAACGGTAAGATTTATACCTACTCCCGCAGCGATCATATTGCCAAGGAAGACCTTGCATTCCGGATCATTGGTGAACTTTTGGACGTTTTGATCACGCTGAAAGGAATCCACGGAGCCCGTAACCTTAGCGCAGGCTTTACCAAAATGCTTTTCAAGGTCTTCGATCGGAGAGGTGTAACTGCCAAAGATCACCACTTTACGGCCCTCTTCGATAATGCTTTCTGCAATTTCAATAATTCCCTTGAGCTTGGCTTTGCTGGTGATAATATTCAGGGAGTGCAGATTTCCGGTGAGGGAAGATATAGTTTTTTGCTGTGATAGCTCCTCAATCACCTTGTCGTATTCTGCGCGGTAATCAGATAGCTCGTAGCGATAGCTAAGGTAAATCTTTTCAGGTAAATCCAAGCACTCCTCTTTGGTCTTTCGGATCATCAGATTAGAGAGCTTTATGTATAAATCCTGAAGGTTACGTCCCCCTTTTATTTGGGTGCCACGACTACCCGTTGTGCTTATGGTATATTCGTCTAAGAAGCGTTTATATGACTTGCCGAGTTCATGGCCGATAAGTTTAAAATAAGCAAAAATATCGTTTACCCGGTTTTTTACAGGAGATCCTGATAACAGTGTAACAGGAGCATCTGGATTAGCTTCAATTAATTTAAAAACTTGTTTAAATCGTAAACTATTATGATTTTTAATCATGTGCGCCTCATCCAAGATAAAGTGATCAATGGAACCAGATAAAAGTTCTTTTTGAAAACCGGAAAGTATATCGTAGTTAATGATCACAAATCTTTCGTTAAAAGCTTTTATGTTTCTTGTTTTTCGAGAATCCATGATTGTAAAATACAGTTCATTGAACCCAAACTTCACAAGGTCATGATACCAATTCCATTTAACAGCGGCAGGACAAATAATAACAGTTCGCCTTGATTGGCGTATTCTGGATAATGAGGCGGAAATTAAAGTTTTTCCAGTACCCATTTCAAGAGCATAAAAATTATACTGTTTATAATATGATTCTATTAAAGTGTCTTTTTGATGAGCATAAAGCTTATCAGCATAAGGTAGCGTTTTAGCGATTAATTGTTCTACGTGGAACGCCAGGGATTTATAAATTTCACTAAGCTCTGCATAGAATTTATCTCTACGTTCATTTTCTAAATGTGACTCCGAAAAATTCTTGAAGGAGAGCCTTATGAACTCATATAGCGCTCGCTTGGAGGTAACCTTGATGTCAGCTTCAATAACTCCCGTTTCGTAGTTTATGTTAAAATTAAAACATCGTGCCAGCAAGTACTCCGACTCATGGTAAAGCATCTTTTGAAACCTAACCGTTTCATTGTTTATTATTTGGATGTCGGTCATTACTATTTAACCTCCCTTTCTGTAAATTTTATGTCCAGCTCTCCAGCTTCTACAATTTCTGCCACCACTTGAAATCCGCGATCTTCAATCTTTTTGATAATAACCTCAAGATTCTTAGGATCGAAAAGCGAAGCTTCGTGCAAAAATATAACTTTCAGCCCCGGATTCAAGGCTATAGCCACATCAACACCAATATCAAACAAATCGGCAGTGTTTTGTTGACCCTCTTCTAAAGGCAAACCATCAATAAGTATCTGATCTTCGGTGAAAGACATCCTTTTAATTGGTAGTTGAGACTTACCGATAAGATCGCCGCGTTGCTTCTCCAGCTTCTCTACTTCCACATCAATCTCAATAAGCTCACGCTTGAATTTCATTTCCTCACGCTTGCTATCTGCCAGGGAGGACACCTTAACGTGGTGCTGATTGTGTAAGGTAGCATCACTAAGCCTTTTTGAAATTTCTTCGGATGAAGGTTTAACACCTTTTTTCTCTAACCACGCGTCACCCTTAATAAGGTTATTTTTATTCTTTGTTATCTCTGCAAAGGCAACTTCAATAGCTACCTCCTCAGCCTTAATAAGCGCTTGCAGCCGTTCGATTTCAGTACGTCGATCAGCAATTTTAGATTCGTAAGAATTGATTGAATTTTTAAACTGAGTCATCTTATTCTCCACGTCTGTGTACTCGGTGATGGCAGTGGAAATATTGGTAAGCTCCATCTGAATAGGCTCTACAGGAATAGGCTTGGTGTACAGTTCAATTTGCTCTTGCGTATATCCGTGATTTTTAAGAACTGCTTCAAGCTCTTCTGCACGCTCTTTGCGGCTCTTTTTGGTAGCCTTCTTCTCTGTAATATTTTTATTTATTTTGTCGATTTCAATCTCACAGCCCGTAAGCTGCTTGAGCATCTTTAAACGTTTTTCATTGGTCTCACGAAGCCAGAAAAGAACGTCAAAACTAACGTTACCTATCAACCCCTTCACAAAGGTAGCGGGAGACTTAATGACCTCATCCTTCTCATTTTTCACTACCAACCGCCCTTTCTCGTTGCCGGGGGAAAAGTAAAGGTCCAATGTATATTTTGCCGGATGGCCACCGTGAATACCCTGCAGTACCACTTCAATGGTGGAGCGCTCCTCACCCTTCTTGATGGGCTTGGAAGGTACTATCTTAGTGTCCAGAGGGGAACATAAGGCCTGGATGAGTGATGATTTTCCTGATCCATTGGGACCTACGATCATAATGGACTTCCCGCCGATGTCAATGACCTTATGTGATAAGTTTTTGAAATTAGAGAGGCTCAGTCCGAAGAACTTTAGCTCCGTTTCCTGGTTTGGGGTTTCGTTGGTCATTTTATGTGTCTCCTTTTTATTTTTTAAATTTTTATTTACTCGTCGTTAGATTGTTTAACTCGTATCTCTTTTTCCGTTTTATACTGATCGCAGAACTCCTTTACGGCGCAGTACTTCTCGCACTTATTGGAGACACCGGGCCGAAACTCCAGGAACATCCCCTCGTGGCGATGATCATTCTCTACCATAAAACGCTCACATACCTCCTTCATAGGATCTACACGCAGTGCTTTTTTGGCTGTCCTTGTCTTTACGGCCCACATATCGGAGGTCGCCCACCTCTCCTTACCGGAGCAAAGGGGTAGTATCCCCGTTTGCTCTGCCTTATTGTGCATATCCATGCGTTTATTAACGTAATTGAGCATCTCTACGGGAGTACGCATGGCAATGCTTATTTCCTTGATCTGCGAGTCGGGGTAATCCTTTTTCTTATTGAAGGGCTGCGCACTCCAATCCCTAAAAAAGGCAATTATCCGTATTTCCTTTACCTCGTACCCCGCCTGCGTGAGGAGCCACGCATATACATTTGTTTGGGCCTCCCACTTCTGCTGAGATTCGGGATTGGTGTACATAAATACCGAGCAGAACTTATAGTCGTAGAGGATGCCCGTGAGCTTATCAAAGTTATCGGGAGTTCCGTAAAGCACCTTATCACCGATCTGAAAGCGCTGCGTAACCTCAATGAGGTACCTATCATCGGGCTCCGGGTACATGGCACCCATGAACCTGGTAATGTAGTTTATTACCTTGACGATACCTTCCCTCTTACCCTCATCTTTTACGGACTGCAGCTTATCATCCATCACCCGCAGGACAGTCATAAAGGCACGCTTCTCGATATTGGAGATATTGGAGCGCTCAAGGATATGATGCAGCGCCGTGCCCATGAGGGCGTAAAGCTTGGTGGAAATATCCTCCTCGTAATCATTGGTGCGCTTGAGCAGGATGGGGCGCGGATTTTCGCATAGTTGGCTACAGCTGATATCGCCAGCCACTTTATGCGTATCATGGAGACAAGCTTTAAAAATTTGCTCCGGAAGGTTTAATTTGTTTGTTATGGTTACCATTTATATTCCTAATTGTTTGATTAATTTTTTTAATTCATTTTTTCATTATATCATCCAGTACTGCTCCCACAGCTCTTTATTCACCTCCAACGAGGTATAAGCGTCTTCGGTTAAATAAAAACACAGTTCCATTTCATCCTTGTTTGTACCGCCTACCTCAAGGCAGCGTGACGCATTTACATAAATAAAAGATTTCCACCTACCACCAGGCTCCTTCCCCTCATTATACTTAGCCACAATATGACTCAACTGCGCAAATGCAAGGGCGGAGAAGGCTTGTTTTTGGGTTTTGAAAACTGCCTTATTGCAATCATGAGTAGCCATCGCGCTGTGACTTTTAACTATACTAGTCCTATCATCAATAAACGCACCTGCGCAGTTAAAACTCTCCTCCCATGTAAAGCCTTTCTTTTCTTCGGGTAGGATGTCGGCCCATTTACCTGTTTCTCCATCGAAAATACATCCATCACTCATACAAGGGTTCAATAAACAAAATCCCAATTTGAAGTTATGCACTATTCTAAATAAAATATCACCTTTAACTTCGCATTTAAGATTGGAGTTGGCAGCTGACTTGAATCTTACACCTTGAACGAACCCTCGACTTATCGCCTCTGCAATCAAGGCCTTTTCTAATTCCTCCGTAGTGGCGGGGGAGAAATTCCTTTTATCACCAAAATATATTGATTCTCCCCACGATCCGACTGTATCAAAGCCAAAGCCGCTGCCGCCCATATAGCAAGCCAGACATTTCTCCGGACCTTTATACCACTTACCGATCTCCAGGGCTGTACCTTCCAGTTCCTCTTTAGTGAAGTTTGTGCCGATGATCGCCCTCATTTCTGATGAAGATTCTGGATTTCGCCATATTTTCTGCGCTAACTCCAGCGATATTTCAATATTCTTTTTCATCATTTCTTTTTTTTTATGTTGCGGAAAAGAGTGGACTCGAACCACTGACCACCACACCTTCAATGTGGCACTCTACCAAACTGAGTTACTTTTCCATTTGTGAGGGGTAACCGAATCGAACGATTTTAAGCCAGTCAAAAACGCGTCCATTTTAAAATACGTTTTGGTTATCTGTTTGACCACATCTCGCCCCTCAGAACACTCTTTTACTTCTTACCTTTCTTCGGCACTGTGGACGTTGGCTTTTTACTGCCGCTGTACGCAGGCTTTAATGGTTTACTTCCGGTCTTTGGCGCCGGTTTACCTGTTGATTTTGCCATGGTTTTTTGTTTTTTGAGATTTTTTTTTTTTACTAAAGTGGAGACAAATATAATCGTTGTTTTCCGATTACAATACTATTTTCGTCGAATAAAAATGCCGTGGTGCTAATTTAGAATGATTTTAAATAAGGACGCAGATGATGATCGCGGCGGTAACGATAGAAACTACAAATGCTACCAGGGCAATAATGATTACCGCAGAGTGTTCCTTACGATATTCTGGCGGCGCTTCCTCTTTTTCTGTGACATACGGCCCCGGTGTAAAATTGGTAGCCTTAATTTCTTCGGATGGTCTTTGTGGTCTACGCATGGCTATGATTTATCCTTAATATAATTAATTATTTTGTCTATAAGCAGGCACACCTGGCCATATAGCTTCTTGTGCCGGATGGAGGTAAACCAGAAGGTTGATTTCACCACCTGCAGGGCTATGATCACAGCGCGGAACTTCTCAGTGTCCTGACGCTCGATTTCGTCTTCATTCATTTTTATCTCTCGCCTTTATCATTTCATCTGCTATTTTATAGGCAAATATGGCAGCTGCATCATGATTCCATATTTGTGGACTTTTAAGCGCAGAATTTAAGTATGCTTCCATTGCTTTAGCGGCAAAGTAATCGCGTAGGGACATGCCGCCATAAGAATAAGTGTTTGACCACGCCTGGTCGTTGTGATACTCCTTTTCTGTTCCGATTTCAGGGAACGCGCTTGGGTTTTCTGGTTTTTTACTCATCTCTCTTAGGTTTCACTGGTTCATAATCTCTCCCCGTCTTTACGCGTAGCTTAAAGGCTTCGGCATCGGGTACTTTTTGTCCGAGTTCTGTTTCCAGGAAAAAGAGAACGTCGGTAATAAATTTATGTAGTCTCTTGACACCCATGGAGCTAACACCCTCGATGTAAACGCTTGTCTTTCCGGTCTTGGGATTATAGCTCTCGGCCTTGCAGAACTCCGCTTCTAGCATATAACGGGCCTTTACCTTATCCACACCCTCGTACCCCTGGGCGGTGAAGCCGTCAACGGCACACGACATGCAGGGTCCGAACAGGAAGCTAAACATTCTTTCCTTTTCGGTAGATGAGGCGTAGTCCTTGAGTTTTACGATCTGTGGAATACCCTCTTTCTCGTGCAGGTACCTCTCAAGGTCGCCGCCGTGAATAATCTTTAGCTTGCCCTGTTCGGGGGTGAGTTGGAATAAAGCCTCCATTTATATTTTAGGTGAGTGAGTATTTATCTTCATGTACCGCTGCCAGTTGGTGCCATCATCAATTTTCAGGGTGTAGTTAAATTCTTTACACTGCGGATGTGTCGACTCAATGATCTCCATTATTTTATGTGCTTCAAAGGGTTTTATGTAGTCGGGAATATCCATCTCAAACTCATCGTACCATTTCCCGGAAGCCTTAAATGTTGTTACTGTTGCTAACATACTTTGCCTCCCATAATTTCTGCGTAATTAAATTTGTTATTTATTGCGCCCCACACGTCGATCTCTGGACCCTCAAATCCATAGAATGTATTGTTGTATATTTTTATAGCTTGGGGGACAAGGCTTTTGCCCTTAACAAATCTGATGCCTTCCTTAGTCACGCGGTAGTACCCGGAGGAGGGGTTGCCATCAACTTTTCCTCCTTCCATAGACTCTAAAAGACCCCAAAAGCGAAGCTTCGGTGCATCCCCCCTTATTGAAGATGGAATATCCAGAGGCTTAAAAAAATCCTCCAGGTGAATGTAATGATTCTCGGGATCCACCTGACCCTTACATTCAAGGTACAGGAGCATGAGTCCCCGAACCATAGCGGAAGTAATCTTCCTAACATATAGCTGAGACCTCTGATTGCAGCAGGGGCAGGTAACTCCTTTTTTCAGGTTTGGACGCATAAGGTTACGTGCCTCACGGATGGTGATATTGTCGTTTGTTACATTGCTCATCGTTTCTTGTTTTTAATTTATTTAAACTCTTGTACCAGCCTGTAAATACCGTTGAGGTCCATTACGTACCGTCGTGGTGGATGACGAAGGTACCTGTCAACTTGACGCTTAAATAGTTCCTTTTTCGCTATCTGCGAGAAGTTGAACAACTTCTCTGAGGCGTTAAAATAATCTTGAGTAGTCATAGCTTATTTATTTGTTCTTAATTCACTAAAACTTAATTTTATTGCTTCAGGCCTATTATTTTCAATGTGGTGATGGCACGGGCCGCAAACGGCTAAGAACTTACTATTATCACACAGGAGATTGCCTATTCTCCCTGCTTTATGATGCACTTGGTTTGATAAGCCAAGGCACTCCTTTGATATCTTCGCCTCACATTCCTGATGGGTGGCGAGGTAAACTTTTCGTAAAGCCTGGTAAGCTATGTTTTGTCGCTTTCGTCTGTCGGATTGCTTGGGTATTGGCTTACTCTTCCGTAAAATTCCGGGGGCGGAGGGATTGATACTACCGTGGTTTCTCCGTGTCGATAGATATTTACTACCATCTGAGTGTCCTTTATCCTCACTCGAATTATTGAACCGTCCTTCGGCGCCAAGTCTTTTAGTGATTTGTTTCCTTGATCCACTACTTTTTCTATCATCATTACATTTTTTACAGAGTAATTTTTTTACGACCACCAATTTTTCCTGTTCACAGCCAAGGCATACGGTATAATGTGGACGAAACACTACGCGTCGGAGTAAGGCTTATCATCATCCTTCACCACCGTGAGCTTCACCGGCTCCGAGGCTATATCTATGGACTCGCCGACATTGTTCTTTTCGATGTTCTCAACTTTCTCAAAGAAACCCTCTTTCTCTTGGGCCTGCGCGGCTATGATAACCTTCACCGCCTCATCCAGCAACCCGGCGTTATATGCCTGGCACACGGACAGTAACTCCGGGATATTGGCTGAGTTTATCACCTGCTCCAGGATAGCGCCAAAGTTATCAATGTACTCCTGAAAGGAATTATCGGTAGGTTTCTTGAACTCCTGCCACGACATTTCAATCTCCTGCGTATAAATACTGTTGAAGCGCTCGACCTTCTTTTTAAATTCGTAGTGCATGTGCGCTGCTTTTTGCTGCACTCTGCGGATCTTACCGGGAGTATTTACCTTTCCCTTATCGGACAGGGCAGAGTTGCCCATTTCCTCGCAAAGCACCTTATTTTCGGCAAGCTCATGCTCGATGTACTTATTGCGATATGCCATTGCTCCGGAGAGCAGGGAGAGGAATATCATTTTATGTTTTGCCTTTTCGTTATTCAGCGTCGTCATCGGCGGTGAAGTCTCGCTCGCGTTCGGCGCGGTCGAACTCTTGACGTCGGCTGTCTTTTCGGTTTCTTTCATCTCGTTTATATATTTTTTGTTTTTCTTTAAGTTTAAATAGCTGCTCTTCGGCCTCCGGATCATCCCACACCTCCATCCTTCTGCCCGTCTTATGGGTAAGTACCAGCTCACAGTCCATCGCCCTGGCGATGCGCAGGAGAGTCCTTACCGTGCCTACCCCCTCATTGAGGAGGGCGCGTACCGTCCGAGCTTCCGTCCTGGAGAGTGCCGCAATGCCAAGAACCGACTTACCCGTTTTTTGCTGCCATAGACTGAAGTGCTTGGCAATCTTTCGGGCCGAGATCTCATCTTGATTGGTTTTGGGCATGTCTCAAATTTAGTAAATAAGGTCCAAGTATCCCACCCTCTGTTTTAAGGGTGCTTCTATCGCTTCCAGATCATCAAGGGAGCAATGCTTATACATGCGCTTGAGGATTTCAAGCTTATTTTCGTCGAGGAGCAGCCTATCGCCTTCCTCGCCAAAAAACTCCTCCAATTCCGTAACGGATGTTTTTTCGTCATCCAACTCCTCCTGAAGATTTTCTGCCTTGTCTTCAAGGTCATGTATCTGACTTTCGAGGTCTTTGATGTTATCAAGAAGCTCTATCCCCTTCTCATGGTGAAAATCGGTAAGGACGTCTTCCATATTTATGGAGTGGTGGCCATTGACTGAAATGTATATGAATACACCATGCTCATTCCTCTGGTATTCATGCTCGATGAGGTATTCCTCTGCGGGTGATCTTTTTATTGTTTTGCTCATAGCTTTATAGTTTTAAATATTTTGTGTCAGTAGCATATTACGTATTCGAGCCAGGATCATCCGTTTTCCTTCGTTAAGTGGAATGATCATTCCTGTATTTATATCCATCTCCTTTTTCAAAAGTATCTGTTCCTTGGTACGTGGGTGCTGCTGTAAGCAGTGGATGAGTATGCGATCGTATGTGCGCTGCGTCCATTGCTTCTGGTCGGCGGAGAGGCTAAGGCTGTCCATGAGGTCGTTCATAGCGTGGTTCAGGAACTCTATTTCATGGTCACCTCTACATAAAAGGGTGTAGGCCGGAATTTTCCTGTTCTTGGTGAGGAAGTTCCTCAGAACCTCCATGCTTTTAAATACGTGATCTACCGGCTTCTTATTGAAGGCGTATCTGTTAAAGTGTATTTTTGCCTCGCCATAGTACTCGGAGACTACGGATTCTAAAGCCTGTTTGAATTGAGGGGTCACGCTATTGTAATGTTAATAGGTATTTGTCTTACCTGTTCAAGTGTTTCCTGAAGGGTTTTTAGTCTTAGTTGGTTCATGACGATGGTAGCTTCCCGCATCCAGAGGTTAACGTTTACTTCCGTCCATACGGACTCCTCGCCGTAAATGCAGGCGTAAATATTACGGGCCGCACGGATGTCTTCACCTGGGGATTTCATAGATTAACAATAAGGCGGATCGTATGCGAATCCCGGATATTTCGCTTCAAACAGAAGGCACGCATCTTTTTCGGAAACTGAGATTACTGATTTTGTTCTGAGGCGACCGTCTCTTTTCCAGCAGTCAAAATGAAAACGACGCACTTTTTCAATTTTAGACGCTGATTGAAATGTTGTTTTGTTAATGATGTCCACCATTTTTGAGGGGGTGATAACTCCTTTATCAACTTTGCGTTGCAAATTCATAATTAGACCTACCGTTATTTTCATTTAACCTTTCCCTCCCCCACAGGCTCTACAGCATCCTTAAAATCGGGATGTTGGTTAAGTACATCGCGGCACCAATTGACGATACCCTCCCTGTCTTGGGCCGGATCTTTGCCGATCACATACTTATGTCTCTCGCAGTGTCCCAGGAAGGAAACGGCCATCTCTGCAATAAACTCATAGGTGGTATAGCTGTTTTTCCTGTTCTCCAGGATAAACTGAAAAAAGGTATTGCTTATCACCGCCGCTACAAGGGCCGCATTGCTTAATTTACGCTCACCCTTGGAGAGCTTCTTGGTTTTTGCCTGTTCAGTACTCATTTTTTGATTATTTTAGGTTTGTAATTTACTTTCTTTTATAGGGCATCACACCCGGACCGAAACACCACGTAACGGTTTATTCCGGGCGTGAGCCTATTTCCATTTTAGTCACTCACCACCTCAAAGCGTGAGGGGTGGCACCAATGTATCTTATTTCCGCGCTCCAACTGCTCACCCGTTTCGTATGAGCGTATAAACTCATAGGCCGACGGTAAACCAATGTCTATGTGCTGGTTACCATTTTTATCGAGTTGGATTTCTTTGACTTTGTATTTATCTCCCACCATGAGGGGCGGTGCAATCTCATTTCCTTTTAAAGGCTCTGCATTTATTACTTTTACCGTTTCACCAGTGCTGAATTTTGTTTTTTCCATTGGGGTTGAAATTTAGTTTATACGTTTATGCCTGTTATTTCTAAAAATTTAGAAGCGTCAAAATGCTCAAGGGAGGTAAAGACCTTTTTATTTTCATCCGTCCAGTTACCCCACGCATTTTTCCACGCTTCTTTCATCGGGATACTTTTGGTATAGCCTTCGGATAACTCTAGTTTAGGATTCTTTTCCTGCTCCTCTTTAGTCATTGAGTTCCACGGAAACCATAAAGTAGTGTCAATACTACCCATTAACTGCACGGCCTTAGAATTTTCCCATTGCTTAACAGTCATTGATTTACAAGGTTTATCAAATAAAAACAGTATGGGATCCGGATCAATACAAAAAGCCCCGCTGTTCCTGTACCCGCTGTTACTGTCCCCGCTGTTACTGTTCCCGCTGTTCCAGTTCCCGCTGTTACTGTTCCCGCTGTTACTGTTCCCGCTGTTCCAGTTCCCGCTGTTACTGTTCCCGCTGTTACTGTCCCCGCTGTTACTGTACCCGCTGTTACTGTTCCCGCTGTTCCTGTCCCCGCTGTTACTGTCCCCGCTGTTACTGTCCCCGCTGTTC
>WUUC01198897.1_pt1 | contig 71783 bp, 59 predicted proteins | sample 6278441 | NCBI WGS metagenome assembly WUUC01 (sample SAMN13675441, study PRJNA597444) | soil metagenome | isolation source: soil | place: USA: Washington | collected 2017-10
ACATCGGCGGCGGCATCCTCGTCATCAGCCAGTTCACGCTCATCGCCAGCACGCGCAAAGGCACCCGCCCGTCCTTCAACGACGCCGCCAAACCCGACCTCGCGCGCCCCCTCTACGAAAAGTTTCTCGCTCATCTCGAATCCGCGTCGTGTCTCGGCCGCCCCGTCGCCCGCGGCGAATTCGGCGCCGACATGAAAGTTGCCCTCCTCAACGACGGCCCCGTGACCCTCCTCCTCGACTCCCGCCAGCGCGACTAGCTTCGCAGGTCCGCTCCTCGTCCGCAGTACTGATGGCGCACTCACGATCCTGGATGTCATCTAATAGATGACATCTTGTGCGCCGCCTAATCCTGTCCATCCCGTTAACCCTGTCCCAAACTCCGCTTCCTCCTATCACCTGCGTCCGCTGCTTGGTCTCATCCGCCGTGTACGTTCCTGACACGCGCCTGCCGCGCATCACTCCCTTCGGCGCTTTCTGCCCCCGCGCAGACGATCAGCCGGAGCCGCCTACCCAAGATTTAGCCCATCGGTGAAACCCATGAGCGGTTCAGATTCTCCGACGCATCGCTCTTTGCATCCCGTCCGCCTTTGGATCCGTCCTTCTCTCAACCCCTTTCGACCTCCGTGTCCTCTGTGTCCGCGCTCCGAAAAAATCACCGTCCAAACCGAAACAGTTCCGCATCCGCGTTCTTCTCCCCGACAATCTCATCGCGAATAATCTCCGCCGCCAGCGTGCTGAAGATCACGCCGTTCCCGCCATACCCCAGCGCAAAATACACGCCCGGCCGCCCGGGCGCTTCGCCAATGTACGGCAGCGAATCCTTCGTCTGCGCAAACGTCCCCGTCCACGAAAACGCCACGTCGGTGCGGATCTTCGGAAACAATTGCCCCAGCCGCCGCTTCAGCGCCGCTGTCTTCGCCGGCAATAACGCATCGCGCTTCTGCGGATCGCTAAACGGCTCATCGTATCCTCCGATGATCGCACGCCCATCCTTCGTCGTTCGCACGTACACATAAGGCCGGGCCGTTTCCCAAATCAGCCGCCTCTCCGGCCAACCCGTCACCTCGTCCAACGGCTCTGTCACCAAGGCGTAAGTACTGTGACATACCGCCGGCTTGCTCCGAAAAAAATTCAGCGCCTCATAACCCGCCGCCACGACGATCCTGCGTGCCCGCACTTTCCAGCCTCCACTTGTCGTCAGTTGAAAGCCCGCTCCTTTCCGCACCCAGCGCGTGACAATCGTCCGGTCAAACACGCGCAAGGGCTGGCGCCTTCTGCGCATAGCCGCCTTCACCAGCGCATGCGTCAGCCCAAAAGCATCCAGCTCCGCCCCATCGTGACTCTCGATCGCCGCGTGATGCGGCAGAGAGCTCTCCGCCGCGAGCCGCTTCCGAGTCCAAAAACTCACCGCGAATCCGTGCCGCTGTCTCAGCTGAAATTCACGCCGTAATCCCGCCACCTCCCGCGCTTCGTTCGCGAGATAAAGACTGTCCCGCATCGTGAAATCCCCCGCCTCCAACTTTTTCGCCAGACTGTTCAGGGTTCGCACTGCACCGCGGCAGATCTGATAAATGCGCACCGCTTTCTCGATACCGAATCGCTCGCCCAACTGCCCGAGCGTCAGATCCGTCTCGTACTGTAACAGCGATGTACTCGCCCCCGTGCTTCCCGTCCCGATATCGCGTTTATCGAGCAGCACCGCATCGATCCCCGCCTCGGCCAACCGGTAGCCGATCAACGCCCCGCTGATCCCTCCGCCGATAATCGCCACGTCGCAGTCGAGAGTTTCGCGAAGCGCCGGGTAAACACCCAAAATACCATTGTTGATGATCCAAAACGGACAGCCGGAAACGAGGTCCATATTCGTTCATTGACCCAGCGCAGGGTCACCCGTGCCCGCAAATCCAGGGTTTTCCCCCTCGCCGTCATAACCGACCCGTAACGAACTCTCCGGCTAACTCGAACTCCACTCCATGCGCCTCTTCGTTTCTACTCTCTTTGCCCTTTCGCTACTCACGCCCCTCGTCGCATCCATCGCTGCCCAAACGCCTGCCCCGCGCACAGTGCCTCCGCTTCCGGCTGCCACGCGCACCGTCGACGCTGCGACTATGCAGCGCCTCTACGACGAGGTAAAAACGCCCTATAAATACGGCGTCATCATCAAGGGCGAATCCCCCGACGAACTAGTCGATTGCCCCAACGTTTTCCGCCACGGCGCGCATTGGTACATGATGTACGTGTCGATCAAGGGAAAGACCGGCTACCAGACGCATCTCGCACGCAGCGACGATCTCCTCCATTGGACAAAAATCGGGACAATTCTCTCCCACACCCCAGACGGTAACTGGGACGCCTGGCAGGCCGGTGGTGGCGTCTCGCTCTACGACACCATCTGGGGCGGCTCTAACACTCTCGGCACACATCAAGGAAAATACTGGCTCTCCTACATCGGCGGCGCTCTTCCAGGTTACGAACCCGATCCGCTCGCCATCGGCCTCGCCTCGACCGACGACCCCACTGCTCCCCGCGAGTGGATGCGTTTGACTGAAAATCCCGTGCTCCATCGCGAGCAGCCCGACGTCCGTCATTGGGAAAATATTACGCTCTACAAAAGCGCCGTCATCCGCGACGAAAAGGAATCCCTCGGCTGGCCGTTCCTCATGTTCTACAACGGCAAGTCCTCGCCCGACGGCCAGGAAAACATCGGCCTCGCCGTCTCCCGCGACCTTCGCACATGGCACCGGATGGGCAACGAGCCCGTCATCCACAACGTCGGCAAATCCCGTTGGGCCATCACCGGCGATCCGCAGATCGCAAAGATCGGCGATGTCTGGGTCATGTTCTACTTCGGCGCGTTTTGGAAACCCAACGCCTTCGACACTTTCGCCGCATCGTACGATCTCGCCCACTGGACCAAGTGGGAAGGCTCGCATCTCATCGAGCCCAGCGAACCCTACGACAACCAATTAGCGCACAAACCCTGGGTCATCAAACACGACGGCGTCGTCTACCACTTCTACTGCGCCGTCAGCAAAGAGGGCCGCGTGATCGCCCTGGCGACCTCCAAAGATCTGAAGTTTACCACAGTCGCGGCTCCGTAACCTTTGTTCGGTTGCCCGGCGCTCGCCTTCGATCTTCGCCTCTTTGCATTTTCGCGCGCTTCAACGAGCGATCGCCCGCCGGCCGATCACCTACACACTACCAATCGCGCGCGCGTTCACAGCGCGCCGCGCACGCCAAACAGCAGCTGCAACATCGTCTCCAGATCCTTCCCGATCGCCGGCCTTCCCCGCCTGGTGAAGACGAGCGACTTGCACCGGCACCGCTTCAAAAGCGCCTCGTCCACCTGGACGACGCGGATCTCGTTAATCGCGAACCCCAACAACTCCATCGGCGATAGCGGGGTCCACGCGAAGGGCATGCCCGTTTCGTTGAACGCCACTTCCCAGCCGCCAATCCCCGCCTCTGCCGGCAACGGCTTCGTGAGCAGCGCCGGATAACGTTCGATGAAATCCGGGATCTTCCGCGTGGAGATTCGCACACGCGCAGCGGGATTCAACTGCGCGAAATACTGATCGAAGTTTTCCACACGTCGCGACCGCAGCTTGTCATAAAAATCCAGTGGATTTACACCCGCCAAGTTCATCCCGTTCCAGAAACCGTGCTCGTTGCGACTCCCGAATTTTTTCCAGTTGTACCAACTTTGAAAATCCCGCGTGAGCCAGAGCCCGATCTCGAAATGCAGATGCGCCCGTTCGCGCGGGATCGCATAGCTGCTCGCGCTGCGCCCCATTACGCCGATGACCTGATCGCGCTCCACGCCCGCGCCGACAGTCAGGCCCGAAGCGATGCTCGCTAGATGCGCGTAGAGCGTGAACACCGCCGGCGACTGATCCGAATGCTCGATCACGATGTAGCGCCCATAGCTGCTGTTTCCCGCCATCCGGCTGATGTGCCGCACCACACCGGGCATCACCGCGAAAATCGGATCCGCTGGCTCGCCGCGCCGGTCCCGTTTCACGGGCTTCAAATCGATCCCTTCGTGAAACTGCGCACCGCCGCTCCGCGTGCATCCAAATAAGCCCGACTCCAAAACCCCCGACGCCGTCGGCTGAATAAACGTCTCCATGGGTTTCCCTTCCAGATATGCTGTGCTCGGCGTTGGCCAGCCGATTTCGACGCGTTGCGCCTTGAGCGAAGGTCGCAAGAACAGGAGCGCACACGCGCTCAGAATAAACCGGGAGAGAGTCGTCATGGTTTCTTTTTTTCGATGCGGACGCTCCACACCGCGCCGCTGGCGACGCCGTGGGTCTTGGCAAAATCGCCCATGTTTAGCGCGAGCGCCACGTTGAGCAGGCTGTTCAGGTAAAGGAGCGGCTTGCCTTCCGGCACGTCGGCAAAGGTCCGCGCATATGGCATCTCGCCGTTAAAGACCTGACGAACGCCCTTCGCGACGCTCACGTTGAAAACGTCGCCGAATTTCGGCGAGAGTTGAGCGAACAGCGTTTCGTCCAGATTCGTCCACACGTTGCCGTACTGAAAATCCAGCGCCGGGATCGTCCCGATGAGCACGCCGCCTTCGATTCGGGGCTTCTCATAAACGATCCTCACGATGTCGGTCCCCAGGAGCGGTCCGATGTCGTCAAACCTCACCACCTCAGCCGCCAGCCGCGCGCCCACAAACGCATAGATATCCCGCCCGTGAAAGGTGTGGCTGCGCTCCGAGCCCGGGCGTCGATGCTTGGTTTCGTCGATCGACCGGACCGCGTCCACCCCGAGCGACTCCGCGATGAGCGTCCACGAGCCATTGTCCGGTCCGACAAAAAAATGCCCGCTCTTTGTTTTCAACACGGCCGACTTCCGCTCCGTCCCAACACCCGGATCAACGACCGACACAAACACCGTCCCCGCCGGCCAGAACGCCGCCGATTGATGGAGCCGATGCGCCGCCTCCCAAATATCGAACGGCGTATTTTCGTGACTCAGATCGAAAATCGGCAGGTTCGCTCTGACGCCAAAAGCCACACCGCGCATCGCCGCCACCGCCCCATCCTTCGTGCCGAAATCCGTCTGTAGCACGAGTGCTCGCGTCTCCGCATGCACCATCGTCACGGCACTCATCGACAGCGTCACCCAGGCACTCAACACCGCGATGCTCGTCTTTAGTTGAGTTCTCATGGTTTCAAATTCCCACAGACAAGGCGCCCATCACTTCGCTGCCAATCGCATCTGCGACCAGCCGCCCGCGTAACGTCAGCCGCAATCGGCTGCCCGAAAATTCCCCCAACCCCTCGCCCACCAGCCGGTCCGCCAGCATGTTCATTTCACGCGCCGCGATCGCAGCAATCCGTTCGCCGAGCGCGGCAAGATCGACGCCCTCATTCGTACGCAGTCCAAAAATCAAGGCGTCCTCCGCCAACAACGCCGGCGTGAGCACCGTGCGGTCTTCCGTCGCACGCTCGCCGCGCTCCAGCCCCGTCAGCCATTTCTCCAAATCCGCGATATTCGTTCCGCGGCCACCCGCATATTGGGACGCCGCCGAGGGACCGAGCCCCACCCAGGAGTGCATTCGCCAGGTGTTCACGTTGTGCTGGCACGCATGGCCTGGTCGCGCGAAATTGGAAATCTCATACTGCGCGTAACCCGCCACATCGAGCTCCGCCCATGTGCGTTCGTAAAGCTGCGCTTCTCGCTCCGTATCGAGCTTCACGTTACCTTGGGAAAGTTTCACCCACAATTTCGTGTCTTCCTCAAACGTAAGGCAGTACGTGGAAATGTGGTCCGGCTTCAACGCGACTGCCTTCGCCAGATCCTCCAGCCACGCCGCTTCATCTTGCCCTGGAAGAGCGAACATCAAATCGAGATTCACGCTCCGAAATCCCGCGTCTGCGATCAATGCATGTGCGCGGTAGATTTGTTCACGCGTGTGCTGTCGCCCGAGTCCTTCGAGCAACGCCGGCTGAAAACTTTGCACACCCATCGAAATCCGCGTCACGCCGATTTCCTTCAGCGCCTCCAGCCGCGCTTTCGTCACCGACGCCGGAGCCATTTCCACTGTCCACTCGCGTAAGGCGTCGCCGGTTCGTTCGCGCACGATCGCTCCGAGCCGTCGCATATCGTCCGGCGCGAGCAGGCCCGGAGTCCCGCCGCCCCAGAAGATCGTGGATACAGGCCGATCCCAACTCACGAGCGAGGCTTCGCGCGCGATTCCGATGATGTAGCGATCCACAGAATCGCCGGTCGGTTTCTCCTGATAAAATGCGCAGAAATCGCAGGTCGAAGCACAGAACGGAACATGCACGTAAAGGCCCAGCGGATTCGCTGAATGTTCCTGACGAGGCCCGGACGTGATTTCGCTCATTGCAATGGCTGGAGGATTATGTTGCGTTGCCTTCGATTTTTAATCGGAAAAATCCACATGCAAAACACCCGTTTCTCCCAAGCGAGACGATTCTTCCTCGGCTGCGGCATTCTCGCCAGCCTCACTCTGGCCGGTTGCAAAACGACCGCGGTGACGAATCTCACCCCGGGTTCGCTGCCCGCCAATCCTTCCCAGATCTACACGATCTCCGCTCGTATCAAGCCCACCGTGGCCAGCTTTGTCCCAGGCACTGTGCTTCCGAGCATCGTCATCGACGGTCAAAAATACCGCATGATCAAAAGTCCGCTCGGCGAGGACATCTATGAGTTCGACTATCAGCTCGCCTCCGGCCGCACCGAACTCGCCTACTACTTCGAGTACACGTATCAGGTGAGCAACAACGGTACCCTCAGTTCCCGCGAGGGTTATTCGCAGGTTCAAAAGGCCACCATCGTCGGCCGCTACGTCTTGTCGCTCGAAGTCGTTCGCGGTCCCGTCGGCGCCAAAGTGAGCATCCTCGGCCGTGGTTTCACCCCCGCCGACGTTGTCTACTTCGACAACGCTCCCGTCCGCACGGTTTTCGAGTCGGCCAACGCAATCAGTTTCTACGTCCCCTCCGTCGAAGCTAACCGCAACTATAAGGTCTCTATCGGCGGCTCCCTGGGCCAGTCCGCCGCGGGCACCTTCCGTGTTGACGGCGTTGGTGGCGTATCTGAAGGCGTCACGCAGACGTTCACGTCCGCGCCCGGTGCCGCGTCATCCACCGGAGGCACACTTCTCGTCAATCCGACCGCGCTTTCCCTCAAGCAGGGCCAGAAGGTGAATCTCACGTTCACCACACCCGTCACCGCCTCTGCCGGTGGCCTCCTCATCGATATCACGACGGACATCCCTGAAAGCGTTATCATGCCCGAAGTCATCGTTCCCGCAGGCAGCAACACCGCCACGATTAACATTGAAGCGGGTCGTCCCGGCATGGGCAGTCTCTTCTGCAAAGGCGCCGGCGTGAAAGAGCTCGTGATCCCCGTTACGGTCCGCTGAGCGCCCCTCTCCGAAAACGACACGCTAAGGTTTCCATTTCTCGCTTAAAGCCGGTGCGATTACGCACCGGCTTTTTCGTGTCCACACAGCCGCTTCAATTGCACCGCTCCAGAATTCGCGTCTCTGCGGTGTGCAGTTTTTCTAGCCTGTCACCCAACCCGTCGCAGCAAAAACGCCGCCGCCCCGTCATGACCGCTTTCCCAAGGTTTCGAGATGACAGATTTCTCTAAGACGAAACGGCCCCCGGTCTTTTTCAAAAATGCCTGCACGACCTCCTCGTTTTCGTCTTCATCGAGACTGCATGTGCTGTAGACGACGCGCCCACCAGGAGCGACAACGTCCGACGCAGCGCTGAGCAAACCTAGCTGTTGCCGCGCATGCTTCGCGAAATCGCCCACCTGCAGACGCCATTTCACGTCCGCACGATGTCGCATCACGCCCGTGTTGGAGCAGGGCACATCGATTAACACCGCCGCATACTCTTTGGGCAGATCGTCCGCTTCAAAAATCCTCGCGCCATCTGCACTAAGATCGGCCTGTATCAATTTCGTTTCGACGCCCGACACCCGCGCCAGATTTTCCTTGAGGCGTTCGACGCGAGTGCCCGGCAGATCGACCGCGATCACCCGCCCCGAGCCGCTCAACGCATCCGCGATTGCCAGACTTTTCCCGCCGGGTGCCGCGCACACATCCAGCACCGTTTCTCCGGTCACCGGCGCCAGCATCTCGACCGCCAACCGCGTCGCCGGATCTTGCAGATAGATCAGCCCCGCCGCCAGCGCGGCTTCCACCTGCGGCCAGTGCCCGGCTTTGATTTCATAGAAACCATTCCACTGCGTCGGCGTGAGCCATTTCACTTCGTCCCCGGACAGTGCCCGCTCGCGGTTGCGCCACCGCGCATAGAGCGGCGCGGGCCTCTGATTCCATTCCAACAAACTCCGCGTGGCGTCCGCGCCAAACTGCGCCAACCAGCGCTTCACCATCCAGCCAGGATGCGAAAAATATTCCGCGAGTTGCTCCGCCCCGGCCTCCTTCGCCGGCACCCGTTCCGCAGCCAGTCCTGCCGCGAGTTTTCTCACGACTGCGTTTACGAGACGCGCTTCCGAGGGGCTCGCCAACACCTTTGTTTGCTCGACTGCGTGATGCCCCACGCGCGCCGCATGGTGCTCGTCGCCGCCTTCGATCAATTCGAAACCCGCCACCAACAAAATTCCCTGCACACGCGGCCGCGGCGGCAACGTGATCAAGTCCTTCAAATGCGCCTCGATCCGGCCACGATGCCTCACGGAGCCGAGGAAAAGATTTTGGCACCGTCCGCGATCCACACCGCTCACCGAACGCGGGATCGTATCCAACAACGCATCGACGCGTTCAGCTTTCTCCACCCAACGCGCCACCAGGCGAGCCGCGTGCGACCACGGCGTGTGACTCAGATCAGCGTTGGACGAAGGATTCATCGCGCCAACGTCGGCACCGCGCACCGCTTGCGCAAGACCGAAGCCGTCCTCACGGCCAGCGCTTTTCACTCGGCAAAGCGCTGGTTGACATCTCCCGCCTCACTGCCCTCAACTGAACAATTCAGAATCGCCACACTACCTTATGAATTCGGAAGCTGTCTCTGCGCTCATCGCCAAAAACCCGACGCTCAAGCCGTCTAAAGCCAAGTTGGAGGCCATGGCTCCTGGAAGCTACGTCATCCACCGGAGCTGGGGTTTTGGACAGATTAAATCCTACGATGAGTCCGCACAGAAACTGATCATCGATTTTCAAGCTAAGAAGGCGCACCCGATGGATCCGGCGTTCTGCGTCGGCACGATGGAAGTTCTCCCCAAAGAGCATCTCCTGGTCCGCAAACAGACTGACTCCGCCAAGATCAACGACCTCATCGCCAACAATCCCGCCCAGCTCGTCGTCGAAGCACTCCAAGGCTACGACAATCACGCGACGACCGCGATCGACCTCGAAATCACACTCGCCCAAGTCATCGGCGAAGAAAAATTCAAGAAGTGGTGGTCCGTCGCAAAAAAAGCGATCGCCAAGGACCCGCGTATCGCCGTCCCCGTTAAGAAGACCGAGTGCTACGTGCTCCGCGAAACGCCCGTCTCCGCCGAGGACGAAATCCTCGAACAATTTAAAAATACCCGTTCCGCCCGCCGCCGCATCGCACTGGCCGAGCAGCTCATCGGCACCCTCGAGTCGAAGGAAGTTCAAGCGCATCTTCAGGACATTCTGACCGGCCTCGCCGAAGCGGTTAAAGACAGCAACCAAATCGACGCTGCCGAACGCCTCGTCGGTGCCGCGATTCGCGACGACCTCGCCAAAGCCGTCGGCATCGACGCCGCCACACTCGAGCCCTCGCAAGCATCCTTGATCGCCAACGTCCGCGACCTCCCCGCCATCGCGGAAAAAATTCCGGTGCAGTTCCAGAGCCGCTTCCTCGAGCTCGTCAAAGAAACGCATCCGGTCGAAGCGCGCGACATCGCGTTTACTCTCCTCAAGACGAGTCAGGGCAAGTTCACGACCGAGTGCATCAACTTTCTCGTTGAAAACGGCCACGCCGAAGAACTCGCCGCCTCGCTCAAACGCTGGCAGGTCGAGCAAAACCTCCGCGCTCCCGTCCTTCTGTGGATCATCAAGAACCGCCATTCGAAGAAATTCGCCAAGCTCCTCAACGACCTCATCACCCCGCGCCTGCTCAGCTCGATCTTCTTCGCGATCGACTACGAAGCGCTCCAGGCCTCTAACGCCCGCCGCATCCCGCTCGCCGAAATTCTTAGCGATGACGTCGATCTCATCAGCGATCTCCTTTCGACTGCCGATCCCGAGACCGCCCGCGATCTAGCCAACGCCCTTCTCCTCAATCAAGGCTTCGAAGAGCTGACAAAAAAATCGCTCCTCGCCCGCTTCATCAAAATCTTCCCGTCTATCCAGACCCTCGTCGCCTCCGAAGCCGACAGCAAAGAGGAACAAGTTCTCGTTTCCCGGGAGAGCTACGAGCGTAAGCGCGAAGAGTACGAAACCATCGTCTCCAAAAAAATTCCGGAAAACTCCAAAGCCATCGCCACCGCTCGCGAACACGGCGACTTGAAGGAAAACTCCGAATACAAGATGGCCAAACAGGACCAGCAGGTTCTCATGGCGCAAAAATCGCTTCTCGAAAAAGATCTCGGCCGCGCCCGCATTACCGATTTCAAAGAAGCTGCGGTCGACCAGGTCAGCGTTGGCAGCGTTGTTGACGTCAAAGCCGGCGGTAAATCCAGCCGCTTCACGCTCCTTGGCGCCTGGGACAGCGTGCCAGACAAAAACATCATCTCGTACAAGACTCCGCTCGGTCTCGCTCTTCTTTCGAAGAAGGTCGGCGACACGGTGAAGGTCAAAATCGGCACATCCGAAGAGAGCTACACCATCACCGGCATCTCCCGCCATGTAGACGCCTGAGCGGACTGCCGTCGACACTCGAAGCGCTAGGCTTCGCCCAAAGGCCAACGAGACGACTATCGTTGGCCTTTATTATTCCCCCCCTCGTCGAGCGCCACCAGCCCTCCACTTGACCGGCGAAGATCTCGTCTCCATGCCTCTTCGCGTATGGATACATCCACTTCGACCCCGCTCCCTCCGCCGCCACTTGGCAGCCCCGCCTCCTCCGCTCGCACGTGGGAAATGCTCGCGCATCTCTCAGCACTCGCCGGTTTCATCATCCCGCTAGGGACCTTCCTCGGCCCGTTTATCATCTGGCAGATCAAGAAAAACGAATTCCCCTCCGTTGAGGCTCACGCGAAAGCCGCGCTGAATTTCCAGCTCTCCTGCCTCATCTACGCGATCGTCGCAGCCATTCTGATCATTGTCGTCATCGGCCTCTTCCTCCTCATGGCCATCGGCATCTTCAGCCTCGTCTGCATCATTATGGCCACCATTAAGGCCAACAATGGCGAGCCGTGGAAATACCCGCTCTCGCTCACATTGATCAAATAACCCGATCGACCGTCCCCTTGCGGCGAAAGCCCTCCGCTTTCGCCGCTGCTTTTATCCACGCCTGAATATACGCCGTGCTTTGAACGCTTCCTGGGACACCCTTAAAATTCTCTCCGACCCCACGCGCGTCCGCCTGCTCGCGCTGCTGATTTCCGAGGAACTATCCGTAGCGGAGCTCCAGGAAGTGCTCGGGATGGCCCAGTCCCGCATCTCGTCCCAACTCGCACTCTTGCGTCAGGCCGATCTCGTCTCCGACCGCCGCGAAGGCAAAAAAGCGTTTTATTCGCTCCGCCTACAAACCGATCCACGCCAACTCGGTCTCGTGCGCTCCGCCTGCGAAGCTGTCGCCGATTTACCCGAGCTCATCGAGGACCGCTCAAATCTCGAACGCATCCTCGCGCGCCGTCGCCAGCAGTCCGAAGCCTATTTCAACTTCATCGCGGGCAAGCTCGGTAAAAATTACTGCCCCGGCCGCTCGTGGGAAGCGATCGGCCATCTCGCGCTGCGTCTCACGCCCGCGATCACCATCGCCGATCTCGGCGCCGGTGAAGGCCTCGTCTCGCAACTGCTTGCCCGCCGCGCCGAACGCGTCTGGTGTATCGATAATTCCCCTCGCATGATCGAGGTTGGCACCGATCTGGCCGCGAAAAACGGCCTCGCCAACCTCACCTACAAACTCGGCGACATCGAATCGGTCCCTCTGCCGGACGCCTCCGTCGACCTCGCGATCCTCAGCCAAGCCCTCCACCACGCGCAGCACCCGCAAAAAGCCGTCGCCGAGGCCCACCGTATCCTCAAGCCCGGCGGCCAGGTGCTTATCCTCGATCTCAAGGCACATACCTTTGAAAAAGCCCGTGAACTCTACGCCGACGTCTGGCTCGGTTTCAAAGAAAGCGAACTCCACGCCTTCCTCCAAAAAGCCGGGTTCCAGCACCTCGACATCATCGCCGTCGCCAAAGAAAACTCCGAGCCTTACTTCGAAACCCTGCTCGCAAGCGGCACCAAGGTCTGAGTAACACCGCTGCGTTCCTACTTCGTTTTTAGAGTATTCCAGCTGACGGCAACGGAAGGAACTCCATCTCCTCGGGCCCGGTAGATCAGTCCATCGAGTGGGATAAAGTATTCTACCTAGCCCTTGCTCATATGAAGCATCACGTTAACCTTGGTTCCTTGCCTCGCCCCATCGATTTTTGCCTCGGCCTCTCCCCAATAATGCCCGGGCACCGGCATCCGAAATCGTAGTATCAAATAGTCGGGTTGGTTTTTGCCTCTCGATGACTCCAGCTCCGTATAGGTCGCCGGCCGCCACATATCATCCTCAGCAGCCGCTATGTGCCGACGGAATTCTGCTGTTTAGTCACGACCATCGCTTCGCTAACGATATTATCATTCAATTTCGCCGCATGAGCGCAAAGTGTGAGAGCGATTGTGAACACCAATCCAAGGAATGTTTTCAGGATTTCTCCGGTTGTTTGTCGGCAGTTAATAGTTTCGAAACCAAAGTCCTCCGCTAGCTCAGGCCTCCATCGCCCGCTGTTTCGCCGTCTTCAAATCCACCTTGCCCGTTCCCAGCACCGGGATCGCCTCGACGCGCTTGATTATCTTCGGAATCCACAGCGCCGCCAATCCAGCCTCCTGCAATTTGTCGCGTACCTGTTCTGCCGTCACGTCCTCTGTCGTCAGCAGCACCAGCGCTTCGCCTTTAGCGGCGTCCGGTACGCCAACGACAATCGCCACCGGCATTTCCGCCTGCTCCCAGCCAAACGCCGTGATGATCTTCTGCTCCACCGTTCCATGCGGCACCATCTCGCCGCCAATTTTGGAAAACCTTGAGAGCCGTCCCTCGATGAAAAGAAAACCGTCTTCATCGAATCGCCCCAAATCCCCCGTCACGAACCAGCCGTCGCGAAACGCGCCCGCCGTCTTTTCCGGATCTTTCAGATATCCGCCAAAAACATTCGGCGCCTTGAAAAGCAGCATACCCGTCTCCGTGAGCGACTTCTCGGCAAAAGTATCGGGATCGACAATTCTCGCCGTGACACCCGGCATCATCCGTCCGACCGAACCCAGCCGTTTTCCGATCTGCGGCGTGCCGGTGTCCGTGATCACCGGCGGATGATGCTGATTCACATTCGTCACCGGCGATGTCTCCGTCAGGCCGTAACCTTGCATGATCTCGATGTGAAATTTCTCCACAAACGCATCGTACAAATCGCGCGGCATCTTCTCAGCACCTGAAACCACCAGCTCCAGCGAACGCAGCTCTCCTGTCTCCGCACGCTTGAGCAGCGGACGCAAAAATGTCGGCGCGCCGATCATCACCGTCACGCCTTCATCGCGAATCGCGTCCACGATTTTCCGGGTGTCCAACGGACTCGGCACCGTCACAAGATGGCAACCCCGCAGCAGTGGATACCAAACGGTCACCGTGAATCCGAAGCTGTGAAACACCGGTAGACACCCGAGCAGGATCGCGGTGCTCGGCAGGATCGAGAGCGACGAAATCTGGCAGCAGTTCGCCAGGATATTTCGATGCGAAAGCACCACACCTTTCGGTTCACCCGAGCTGCCGCTCGTGAAAAGCATGCCAGCCTCCTCGTTGTCCCCTTCGCGCGGGAGCCCGAGTAACGTCGGCACTAATTGATTGGGCAGCACCCACCCGGCAATCATCCACAGAAGAACCGAGGCCTTGCCCCCCGCCTCGATCTCCTTGCGCAAATCCAGCGACCTCTCCGGCCAGGGAAACGCCGGCAGCTTCGCTTTCACCACATCCGCTGTCAGGACTATATCGATTTCCGCCGCACGCATGCTCGACTCGATCGCCGCCTTGCCCGCCGTAAAATTCAAATTCACCGGGACCTTGCCTGCGCAAATCACCGCAACATTCGCGATAAACGCACCAGCTCCTGGCGGCAGTACGATGCCGACGCGCTTCCCGGTTACCGTCTTCCGCAAACGCCGCGACAATGCAGCCGACGCACCCATTAGCCGCGCTGCCGTCACTTCCCGCCGCTCGCCCGTGCGATCAATCACCTGCACCGCCCACGGGCGCTTCGCCAGCGACCTCATCACTTCCCGCCCCAGATGCCGCTTCAGAACGGGACGCTCCATGAAAGCCTCATAACCTAGATCGAGCAGTGCGCGTCTCACATTCTCCGTACTCACTTCTGCCGCCGGGATCGGCGCGCCAAAACACACGCACACCGGCGTCCGCATCACGCGCGGCGCCTTGAACAGATACTTGTTCCCCGAAAACGAAAACACCGAGCCCCACAGCCCGTCATGCGCCACCGGCACCGCCGGTACGCCCGCCTTCTTCGCCATGATCTCAAACCCACGCTTGATCTGCATCAGCTGCCCCGTGCGCGAGATTTCCCCTTCCGGAAAAAGACACACCGCCTCACCCGCCTCCAAGAGCTTGATGATGCGTCGCATGCTTTCCACGGAGCTTCGCGGTGAAATCGGAATCGTTGCACTCAGTTTAAAGACAAGTTTCATAAACCCGTTTTCCTTCAGGCCCGCGTATCCGACAAAGTGGAGGCGACGCGGACACGCCAGCTGCAGCGCAACGGGATCGGCATACGAAAGATGATTGGCGAGCAGCAGCATCCCGCCGGTCCCGGGTACATGCTCGGCACCACGCACGTGCACCCGGTAAAGCAGGTGTGCTATCAACACGGCAAAGAACTCAACGATGCGTGGCAGGTACGAATAACGCCTAAAGACGGGAGTTTCCATGTGAGTCGGGTAAAAAAATTTGGGGATATATGCGTATTCAGTTCAAACTGTAGCCGGCGCAGCATGGGGGGCCCCTGCACTGAGATCTGTCGGCACGGACGTGCAGACTCGTGCAGGCCTCCAGCCAGAGTCGGATCACCCAATTTTCCGCGTGAAGGTTCATGATTTCTTCCTCTTCTCGCTGCGCCAATTGACCGCGTCCTTTTCCAATTTCCTCAGGAGCGCGGTAACTGTTTTTAACTGCGCTGCCGGCCATCCAGAGGTCACCGCCGCCACTCCGGCGAGATAGTGCGGATGAACTTTGGCCCATAGTTTTTGACCCGCTGCGGTGAGCGACACTCGATAAACGCGTCGATCCGTCGGGTCGTCCGCCCGCAGCACCCAACCCGCTTTTTCCATGCGATCGAGCAGGCCGGTGACATTCGAGCGGTCCACCACGAGGACTTCGCTCAATTCCCGCTGGCTCATTCCATTCGCCTGCCCCGATAGCACGCTCAGCACATTATACTGGGCGCCGGTCAAACCGTAGGGACGAAAAAGGCGGTGGCTCTCGCGGAGAAAGGCGTCGGCTGCGGCCATCACTGCGGCGATCAGATTAGAACCGTTCGTCGGCATGGCAGTTTGTTCTGGTAGCGATTGTTTATGGGTCAACTAATTTAGTCCGCCAACTTCTCAAATCTCGCGCAAGCGAAGCAAAACCAGGGAAATCGTTTTCGAGCCGGCGCGTATCTTTTCGGTGCCGGGCCACTTCTTCGAGGGCGCAGCGCGTTTCGTGCGAGAGACTTGGCCGGTCGGTGCCGTAGACGCGCCACTTCAATTCTCCACGCGTATATGGCATGACGCCGGTCGCCTGCCCTTTCGTCCACGCCTCTTGCGTCACCCGCTCATCTCGCCCGCAAAGATACCAACCCTCCACTGCGGGGACGGCCACGCCCACCGCTCGCAGAATGCGCTCGCGCCCTCTCGTCGGCGGCAGCTTCTTGGTCGTCTGCCGATAAACCGCGCGCAGCTGGCACATTCGGCAATGCGGATGAAAATAGCCCGGCTCGTCATGCGCTTCCGTGTGCACAAGCGAGTCATCGGAATCCACTACCACGACGATGCCGTCGGCATCGGTGTTGAAGTGCAGATGGCGAATGACGGCGGGCAACACCTGCGCAACCGAAGGCCATCCACGCGCGCGGAGGGTCGGGGTCACCCATGTTACGCGTTCACGGAGCACCGCTTCGGCGAGCACCTTCAGCGCCGCTTCGTCGGCGGGTGATTCGCTGATGATCGCGAGTTTCAAGCCCGCACGCGCGTCACTCATTATTTTCCTCCGGAACGCCTCCTAAAATCCCCGTGTACCACATGTCGCCGAGCGTGCCTTCCTCCAGCAGATCTTTGAGATCCTTCCGGTCGGCGAGTCGCGAAAAGGTGGCCGCGGCTCCATGCTTCTCGGAAATCACAATCTCCTCCGGATGATCTCGAAATAGGTCGAGCAGGTAAGGCGAATGCGTCGTGGCGATCACCTGCGCAGGCGCACGGTTAAGACCGAAGCCGTCAGGATGACTGAGCCGGTACAGCACATCTCGCACTTCTCGCAGCAGTCGCGGGTGAAATCCGCGATCGATTTCTTCGATACACACGACCGGCGGCGGCGTCGGATCGAATGCAAGCGCCAGCATGGTCAGCAAATAAAGAGTCCCTTGCGACACGTTCTCCGCAGGGATACGCTCGCCTTTGTCCGCCAGTACGAGATGCAGGCCCACCAGGCCATCCCTGCCAGTCTCACAGACGATGTCCGCGTACTCCGGGAGAATCCGCACCAACTCAGTGAGTAATTCCGCAAACACATCGGGATGCTTTGCATGCATCGTCGCGAGGACGGCCGCGAGATTGCCGCCGCTCATCGTCAGCTCGGCGCCTTCGCGCGCCGGAGAGCGCGCTGTGATTGCGTGGTGATCCAAAATATAACTGCGCATCGCGTGCAGGCGCCCGCGCAGTCCAGGCCAGCCCGGACCGAGCGGATCGACTTGCAACAAGTCGCACTGCGTGTCCGACACACACCCAATCACCGCCTCCGATGCGGCATATGGCGGCAAGAAACGAAACGTTACTTCGGGTCCGTCGGCAATGTCGCGATCGCACTCGGGGACAGGTTCACGCAGTGGCAATTTCGAGAGCGCGCGCAGCCGCATCAGCGCATCGATCACACTGGTTTTCCCCGAGCCGTTGGGACCGATCACGAGATTAAAAGGCGCGAGCGTTAGGTGCGCATTGCGTAGCGCCTTGAAGTTCCGGAAAGCGACGGAAGCAATCACGCGTTCACCGTCACGCCGCTTCCCGTGCGAGGCAATCAGAAGCTCACGCCGGTCATACGACTATTTTTTGCCTGCACCACCACGAGGTCGTCGATGTGCAGACCGCAGAAAACCCGGTCGCCTTCGTGAATCGATTCGAGGATGGCGCTCTCATTTGCGAGCAGCGCGGTTATTCGCCTACCCGCGTCGGTTTCGAGCGTGAGCCGGTCGAGCGCTCCCTGGAAAATCTCCTCAGTGACTCGGGCTTGGAAAACGTTTTCCGCCACAATCGGCGATTTGGAAACGTGCACTTTTTCTGGGCGAATCGAGAGCAACCCGCGGTCTGCATCCACCGGCCAACCCGCAAGAGACACCGTCAGCTCCAGCCCCTCCTTGAGCCGAGCCCGGCCGGTCTGACCGCTTCGTGAAACTAAGACGGTTTCGAGCAGATTGGCTTCGCCGATAAAACCGGCGACGAACGCCGTCACCGGGCGGTGGTAAATGTCCGTTGCGGTGCCCAGTTGCTCGATACGCCCTCCGTTCAGTACCGCGATGCGATCGCTGAGCGTGAGCGCTTCTTCCTGATCGTGCGTCACAAAAACGAAAGTCATGCCGAGGCGTTTCTGCAGCCGTTTTAACTCCAGTCGCATTTGGCCACGCAGTTTTGCATCGAGCGCCGAGAGCGGCTCATCGAGTAGCAACACCTGAGGTCGCGGAACGATCGCACGGGCAAGCGCCACGCGTTGCCGTTGCCCGCCGGAGAGTTCGTGAGGCTTACGAGCCTCGAAGCCGTTGAGTGCGACTAGATCGATCACCTCAGCCACGCGGGTCGCGAGCGCAGACGCCGGTGTTTTTTGCATCCGCAAGCCGAACCCGATGTTTTCGCGCACCGTCATGTGAGGGAACAGCGCGTAGCTCTGGAAAACCTGGTTCACGTTGCGCCGATAAGGCGGGAGATGCGTCACGTCTTCATCTGCGATACGGATCGCGCCTTCGGTCGGCGTTTCGAAACCCGAAAGTATTCTCAGGAGAGTCGTTTTCCCGCAGCCGGAAGGTCCGAGCAGTGTAAGGAATTCTCCCGTCTTCACCTCGAGACTGACATTGTCGAGGGCCGTAAAAGCACCGAAGCGTTTCGTGACATTCTCAATGGCGATCATGCGGACTTGGAAGAACCGCGACGCATCAACGCGTACGCGACGATAAACATCAACGTGAAGATCACGCCGAGCGCCGCGCCGAAAGGCCAGTTACGCGCCTTGAAAAACTGGTTCTGAATGACGTTGCCGATCATCGGCACTTGCGCACCGCCCATTAAATCCGTGATCGCAAACATCCCGATCGCCGGGACGAACACGAGCAACACGCCCGCAGAAATGCCCGGCAATGTCAGTGGGATGATCACGTCCAAAAACACCCGAATCGGCCCCGCGCCCAAATCGTGCGCGGCCTCGACCAACGCGTTATCGAGTTTTTCTGCGCTCCCGTAGATCGGTAAGATCATGAACGGCAGATACGCATAAACCAGGCCGATCACGACCGCCGCAGGTGTGTACAAAATCTCCAGCGGCGCCGAGATCAGCTGCGTGTACTGCAGCAGTCCGTTGAGCAGCCCTTCGCTCTTCAAAATCGTGATCCATGCGTACGTGCGGATGAGAAAACTGGTCCAAAACGGAATCATCACGAGCAGCAGAAGCCGGGTTTTCACCGCCTCCCGCTGACGAGCGATGTACCACGCCGCCGGAAACCCGATTCCCACGCAGAGCACCGTCGTGAGTGCCGCATAGCCGATCGAACGCCCAAGAATCCCCAGATAGATCGGATCGAACACCCGCTGATAATTCTCCCAAGAGAAGTTAAAGAGCACCCGCCCCAAATCGTCGCGCTGACAAAAACTATACACCACCAGGATGCCCATCGGCACGACAACGAAAGCCGCCAGCCACACGAGCATGGGCGTCAGCAGCACCCAACCCCACACGCGCGGTCGACGCGCGTGGATGTTTTCAGTATCGGCGAGCGGGAAGGCCTGCATGAGAATTATTCCGCGCGGACAGGCCGCGTCTTAAATGACATAGGACCCCAAATCCCTCGCGCACGCCGCGTCCCCAGTGTGTAGCCGCGCCACTTAATGGCGCGGCCTAACTTGGGGCATCGCGCTGGCGATTCACCGCGCATTCTTCAAGTCCGTAATCAACTCGTCGATCAGCGCACCGCTGTCACCGATGTGTCGGAAGGTATCGAGCGTGCGCTTGAGCTTCGGATAACTCGCGGGGTTTTGGAGTTCTTCTTTGCTGAGCAGCTTGCGGGCTTCGCCGTTCGGGTTGGTGTATGGGAACTGCTCCGAGATGATTTTACTGACCTCGGGGCGCAAGATGTAGTCGAGAAACTTGTGGGCGGCCTCCCGATGTTTTGCGCTCTTCGGAATCGCCAGTACGTCCACGAACATGTGCGCACCTTCCTCAGGCAGCACGTATTGAAATTTATTATTCTCTTTCCAAAGAAGCGCAGCCTCGCCGCTCCAAACGTAACCGAGGTCCACATCGCCATTCAGCAACGCGGTCTTCGGGCTGTCCGAGTCGTACAGTTTGATGCGCGGCATCCACTCTTGGAGAACGGGCCGGGCCTTCTCGAGGTTCTCCGGGGTGATATCGTTCAGCGGCAGTCTGAGTGTGTAGAGCGCGGCGACCACAAGCTCTCGGCCGTCGTCGATCGCGACGATGCGGCCTTTATTCTCGAGCGCGAAAAGATCTTTGATTCCCAACACCGGTTTTTTCACGCGCTCGGTGTTCACCACGATGCCCACTGTACCCGTCATGTACGGCACCGTGAACGCGTCCTCCGGGTCATGCGGCATCTTCAGATATTCCGGCAGGATGTTCTTCCAATGCGGAAGCCGCTCAGCTTCGAGCGGGACGAGCAGCTTCTCCTTGATCAACACTTCGGCGATATAATCGGGAGGTTGGATGAGGTCGTAGCTCGCTCCACCCGCGAGCAGCTTCGCGAGCATTTCTTCTCCCGAAGCGAAAGTCTCGTAATTTACTTTGATGCCTGTCTCGGAGGTAAAGCCGTCGATCACGGCTTGCGGAATGTACTCCGACCAGGCGAAGAGGTTCAGCTCTTTGTCGGCGGCACGAGCCGGTCCAACGAAAACGAAGGCGCAGGCAAAGGCGCAGAGGATGTGGGCGATTTTCATGAGCGATGAGAGGAAACGAGGGATACAAAAGCGCGCCGTGAGGTTCAGCGCGCAGAAAGTTTTTTCAACCGGGCGGAAAACAAAACAAACGCGATCGTGGTGAGGAGGAACATCGCGGAGAGCGCGTTGAGCATCGGGTTGAGTCCGACCTTGGCCATACCAAAGACCTTTAGTGGAAGCGTCGCCGACGAAGGGCTCGCCGTGAAGAAAGTGACGATCAGCTCGTCCATCGAGAGTGTGAACGCCATCAGTCCGCCCGAGAGAATCGCGGGGCGAAGAGAAGGCACGATCACAAGCCAGAATGCCTGCAATGGCGTCGCGCCGAGGTCGAGTGCCGCCTCTTCCAACGCGGGGTCGAGCCCGTAAAGTCGCGCCTGCACAGCGACGAGGACGAAGGGGAAACAGAATGTGACGTGAGAGATGATCACGGTCGCAAAACCAAGTTGCGGAAAACCCACGTTGACTTTCAGCACGGTGAAAAAAATCAGGAGGCTGATGCCCATCACGATTTCCGGCATGATCATCGGAATGCAGACGAGCGCCTGGATCGTGCGTGCGAACCGGAAGCGATAGCGATGGAGCAACCACGCGCCCGCTGTCCCTATGACGATCGAGATTGCCGTGGCCAGGCCCGCCACGATGAGGCTGTTCTGGAGTGCGCGCAGGATCGGCGCGTTTTCCCACAGCGCCGCGTACCACTTTCCGGTGAAGCTCTCCCAGACAATGTTCAGTTTGGATGAGTTAAACGAATATGCCACCAGCACGCCGATCGGGAGGTAGAGAAAGAGAAACACCAACAGCGTCCAGCCGCCGAGCAATAGATTGAGCATACGCAATCCAGAGGGAAATCGGCGGCGGGTCGCCGCAATCGGGCCGGTGGCCATGAGCGAGTAATCACCTCAGAGCGCTTTCGCTGGCAAGGACTTTGCCCATGCAAGCGCAGCGGAAAAAATAAAGCCCGCGCATTTCTCTGCGCAGGCTTTTCGCTAAAGAACCCGGGAGACACACCGCTTACGCAGCGGTTTCATTTTAGAGCTGCACGAATTTCGCGAATTTGATCGCGGCATTGGCCTTGATCGCTGTGCGCGCTTTATCGCTCGGCTCATGATCGACACGCACGACCATGTACGCGGTGCCGCCGGGAGTGAGCCGCGAGAGCGACATGTCGGCGATGTTGACGCCATCTTGCCCAAGCAATGTACCCACCGCGCCGACCATGCCGGGCTGGTCGTTATTTTCCAACACGAGGAGAGATCCCTCAGCGGCAACTTCGACTTCGCGGCCATTGATGCCGACGATGCGAGGGCTGTTGGATTTGCCGATTAAGGTTCCGCGAGCGCTGCTAACACTTCCATCGCCGCCAGTCGCTTCGACCTCGATGAGATCCGTGTAGTCGCCCGCATCGCTGAGTTTGACGACTTCGAAGGTGAGGCCGAGACGTTGGATGAGGATGGGCGCGTTCACGGCATTGACGCCGTCGCCACTGATGCGACGAAGAAATCCGTGCTGGATCGAACGGGTGATCGCGTTGACATCGAGTTCCGCCACGCGGCCCTGAAAGGTGACGCGCAACTTCGAGAGCTGCTTGGGTCCGATTTGCTGCGCAAGCGTCCCGAGTTTGGCACCGAGATCGAGATACGGTGCCAGCGTCTTCGCTGACGCGGCATCCATGGATGGCATGTTCACCGCGTTGCGCACCGCGCCGCTCTTCAGAACGTCGACGATCTGCTCGGCGATTTCGATACCGACCGATTCCTGCGCTTCCGCCGTCGACGCGCCAAGATGCGGTGTGAGCACGACGTTGGGCAAGGCGCGAAACTCACTGTCCTTCGCCAAGGGCTCCTCCTCAAACACGTCGAGACCGGCACCACCGACGTGGCCGCTTTTCAACCCGGCGAGAAGCGCCGCCTCCTTGATGATGCCACCACGCGCGCAGTTGAAAAGCTTCACGCCCTTCTTGCACTTCGCGAGAGCGGTCTCGTCGATCATGTATTTGGTTTCCTCCGTCAGAGGCATGTGAACTGTGATGTAGTCGGCCTGCGGGAGAAGTTCCTCGAGCGTCACCGCCTCGACACCCATCGCCTTCGCGCGACTCGGAGCGAGGTACGGATCGTAGGCGAGCACACGCATGCCGAAGGCGAGCGCGCGTTTGGCGACTTCGCCGCCGATACGACCCATGCCGACAATGCCGAGCGTTTTTTTGAAGAGCTCCACGCCGCTAAAAGATTTACGATCCCACTGGCCGGCCCTCATCGAAGCGGCGGCTTGGGTGACCGGACGCGCGCCGTTGAGGATATGCGTAAAGGTCAGCTCCGCCGTTGCGATCGTGTTGCCCGCAGGCGTATTCATCACGACTACGCCGCGCTCGGTGGCGGCCTCGACATCCACGTTGTCCACCCCGACACCGGCGCGGCCCACGACTTTCAAAAGAGTAGCGGCGGCAAAAACCTCCGCTGTGATCTTAGTCTCCGACCGCACGGCGATCGCGTGCACGTCTTTAACGAGCTCCAGCACCTTGGCCGGAGAAGAACCGTAAGCCTCGATGACTTCAAAACCTGGCTGCTGGCGCAGGTATTCGACTCCCTTGGGCGAGATCTTATCGGCGACGAGGATTTTCATGGGAAAAGGATCCGAGAGCGAACAACCCGTCCGGACACGGAGCAAGGAAAAGGTTGGCTGCCCCCCCCTTTAGCCGACTGCCCGAGCGCCCGATAGCCCACAGATCCATCTGTTCATTTTTCGCACGAAACGCAGCCACCTCCGTCGGCGCCGGTCGGACGCCAGCGAAATTCCGGCCGCCTCGCCCATGACATGTTTGTTCCTGAGCGTGCTGCGCTCCACTTTTTCATGGCCACCGATGTACGCGGTCAAATTTCTCGCGGCAATCGTTCAACCAAGGCCGCTGTCAAAATAGGCCGCAGGCTTTCCGCCTCCTCGAAACGTTCATCGGGAGTGCCCCGGTTTTCGAATCAGCAACTGCGCGATCACGTCGTCGAGCGCCTTCACGTCGATCGGCTTCGTCAGATGCGCATTGAAGCCTGCCGCCTGCGAGCGGAGCACGTCTTCCTCCATGCCGTACCCACTCAGCGCCACACCTGGAAGCTCAGGATACTTCGCGCGCAGCTCCGTCATCAGCGTGTAGCCGCTTCCATCAGGCAGACCGATATCCGAAACGATCAGATCAAAATGCCGGGCTGCCGCAGCTGTCCGGGCATCCTTCAGGCTGGCGGCCGTCACCACGTCAAAACGCCGACGCGTGAGTAAGTGCGACAACGTGGTCCGTGTCGCGGCATGGTCTTCGACGACGAGCACGCTAACCTTTGCTTCGTCAGACGCACCGCTCGTGCGCGGTCGCGCGGCTCCGTTGAGATGTGAAGCAGTCTCTTCGGCGCCTTTCAATGTGCCCACGTCCGCGGGCAACTGCGCCGTCTTTTGTAGCGGCAATTCCACGACAAATGTCGAACCTCGATCGCGGCCCGCGCTCGTCGCCGAGATGGTCCCGCCGTGGAATTCCATCAGCGTTCGCGTGATCGCAAGGCCCAGCCCCAGTCCGCCGAAGCGGTGGCGCCCGCCATCCACACCATGATCGCCCTGCGAGAACGCCTCGAAGGCGCGGGCGATCTCCGCCTCGGTCATACCAATTCCGGTGTCGGCTATCGCGATGGCGATGATTCCCTTTTCGGAAAACGAGCGAGTCTGGAGGGTGATTCGGCCGCCGGCCTCCGTGAACTTCACCGCGTTTTTGAGGACATTCCAAAAGACCTGCTGCAATCGCACCAGATCGGCGCGGACGAAACTTTCCGTGGCAGCGAAGTCGCAGGTCACCGTGATCGTCTTCTCCGCAATTTCCGGATCCACGGTGGCCAGCGCGTCCCGCAAGATAGCGTGCGCGTCGCAAGTTTGCAGATCGAGCGAGAGCTTTCCTCGCGTGATCCGCGTGAGATCGAGGAGGTCGTCAATCAATCGCGCCTCCAGCATCACGTGCTTCGCGATCTTCGCAAAATCGTCGCGGACCGATTGCGGGAGTTCGGGATTTCCCACGGCGTCACTGGCGAGCATCAGCACCGGATTTAGCGGCGTGCGAAGTTCGTGGGAGAGCGCTGCGAGAAATTCATCTTTTGCACGCGATGCAGCCACCGCTTGGTCGCGCGCTTGGGCGACCTTCTCCACGGACGCTTGTGTGCGCTCGAGCATCATGTTGAACGCCGTCGTGAGCTGGCCAAGCTCGTCGCGTCCATAAAGACGCGCGCGTAGCGAATAGTCGGGTCCGTTCGCAACGGCCGAAGCGGTCCGCGCGAGTTCGAGAATTGGCCGCGAAACGGTTCTTTGCAGCGACGAAGCCACGAGCCAGGCAACGACGAATGCCGACATAATCACGCCGAGCACCACGATGACGTAAACCTCCATGCGCGCATACATCTGCTCGAGTGTCGCACGCAGACACAAGGTGCCGAGCCTCCGTTCTCCCTCGATGACAGGATAAGTCGCGTCGACATGACCGCGGGAAAAAGTCGTGTGCTCCAGCGTGGTCGCCGGCAGGTCTCTGGGCATCGCCGAATCCGTCACCGAATATTGCGCGAAGATTTTTCCGGTCTCGTCGTAAAGTGCCGCGCCGACGATCTGCGGTTCCGCTTTGAGGGAGTCGAGCGCTTGCTGAGCCGCCGGCCGATCGGAAAACGCAATCGCCGCCGTGCTGTTGTTCGCGGTCAGTCGAGCGAGTGTCGCGACCGTGTGCGCGATGTTTCTACGATAGCCGACATACTCGACCGCAATAAACACTCCGCCGGCCACCATCAGGGCGAGCGTGCTCGTGATCAACATCGCGAGCCGCAGCTTGCGTTCGACGGGGACGTCATCGAGCCAGCTCATGGCGAAGCGTCTCCGGTTATTTTGGATAACTTCAGCAGCTTCGAACTCACGGTCAGCCCCGACGCGCGTGCCGCTCCCACGTTGATGTGCAGCTTCAGTCGGTTCTCTTCGATACGAAACGCTATTGTCCCCCCGGCTTCGATAAAGTCAGGGATATCCGCCACCGTTAGCACAGACGCGTTTTGGCAGCAGATGAGAATGTCGCGCGCGCTCCTTCTCTGCGACGAGGAAACAAAAAGGATCTGGCAGTTTTTAGCATCCTCCAGCCGATTTATCCGCCTCACGACGAGCGGCCGACCTTTCACCTGCTCGCCCGCCACGATGTCATCCAATACTTTTCCAAACGGATCTTCGCCAAAAATCCCGATAACGAACGGATCCTCCGGCGACTTGAAGGCAGTCTCCGGCCACTCGACAAACGACGTGAAGTTGTAGAGGAACGCGGCCTTTACGTCGTACTCGCGCGACAGTTGCCCTTCCGCTGTGGCGGAAAGAATCAGAACCGCCAACGCGGTCCACAACGCACGAAGGCAACGTTTCAAAAGGCCCATTTAAGTGTGGCTTGGACGTTGCGCTCGATTTCCCGTCGCGTCGCGTCCGCACCGATCTCCGGATGCGACCGGTCCAGTAGGTTTCGTCCGACTACGGCGAGTTCGACGTTCCCTTTCAAAATCCACGCAAGCCTCAAATCCAATTCCGTGTAGGACGGCACACGGCCCGTCACGCCCTTCTCGAAGGCCGGCACCGCGCCCACGTTGCGAAAGCTCGTCCACAGACTCACCGATCGCGTCAGTTGAAACGAGTTTCGCAGCTGCACTTTGTGCGCGGGATAACTGCTCTCGCCGAGCCCTCGCTCCAGATCGGCGCTGCCCATCGTCAGACGCGTTTGCTGTTCCGTGCGCACATACCCAAAACGCAATCGCCACCACGGGGTGACATCCCAGTCAGCGAACAGCTCTCCTCCAAAGCTCCGACCCTCGACACCATTGGCCACGACGATCGGCGTGGTCGGCTCCACACTGCGCAGATCGTTGTAGTCATGGAAAAAGAGCGTCGTCGTCAGCGAAGCGTTCTTAGCCACCTTCGCGCGCCAGCCCAGTTCGTACGCATGCAGCACTTCCGAGACGAAGTCCGGCCCTCCACCGATAAAATACGGCGATTGCTCCGGAGCATAAAAACCCGTGTCGAGCCGTGAGGGTATGCGCGTGGTCCGGGAAGCCGCCGTCCATAACGTTTGCTCCCGACCCACATCCCACGCCACGCGGAAACTGGGCTGATGCTCCCAACCGCTGAAATGATTGTAGTCCGCGCGATAGCCCGAGATTAGGCGGATCGAGTCTTCATCTATCCCAAGTTGGTGTTGTACGAAAATAGCCCCTTGCTCGAAACTCAGATGGGACGGCAGGATCGCAAAGCCCACGGTGTCGGTGATGCGATCGCGCATCATCCGATAGTTACCTCCCCAGAGCACTTCTTGGCGTTCTCCGAGAATGAAGCGGTGATGCACTTCAAGATCGGTCGCGCGGGAATGTTCGCTGATCGCCCCCGGCGCGTCGCGCACCGTGTAGTCGTGATAAATCCGCGCGGTGATCGTCGAGTCGGGTGTCACATGTCGTGTCAGGCGGAGCAAGGCGTTGGCGCCTTCATTCCGAATTTCCGGGCTTGCGCCATTCCGGTAGAGGCCGCGAAAGGCATCGCCTTGCAACGTCCACTCCGATTGCTGGGATGTACCCCAGTCCGCGCGAAAGCCTGTCTGGCTGAAATGCCAGGGATCGCGGTCGTCGTCCACTCCACTCGAGTCGAGCGTCGCATCGTAAGCAGCATCCTTCGCATACACGCGAAACGCGCCGGTGCTTCCGAAACGCCCCCCGTATCTGACGCCCATATGCCGCTTGGTCTCACTTCCCGCCTCCACATAGAAGATTCCTCCCTGCGTCTCGTGCGCGGTCTTCGAGAGGATATTGATCACGCCGTTCACCGCGTTAGCGCCCCATGTGGACCCGCTCGGTCCACTGATCACTTCGACCCGGTCGATGTCCGGCACGAACACGTCTTGGGAGTCCCAAAACACATTCGCAAACAGAGGCGAATAAACCGTCCGCCCATCGATCTGAACGAGCAACTTGTTCGAATAACCATTCGTCCTCACGAAACCGCGTGTGTTGACCGCCCAATGCGAAGATGAGGACTGCGCGACAAACAAGGTCGGCGCCAATCGCAGCACTTGAGGGAGCGTAGTTGCGCCGGCATTCATCGCACCTTGCCCCCGAATTAGGAAAATATTGCTCGCTGCTTTTCGCCAGCGCTCCGGTTTTCGCGAAACCGACATGACTTCCCGGTTCAAAAGCTCCTCCACACTCATGCGCTTGAGCTCGACCACAGAAAGCAGTTCACCGCCTGGAGCGGCAAATACCGGCGAAATACTCAGAGTTACCACAACGCACGCGAGCGCCACGAACCAGTGTTGCCGTCTGAATTTGGAGGGCTTCCTCAATACATTTACGCCGCTGCCGATCATTAGCAGTGAGTCGTGAAGCCGAAGATTCCGGAGGTAAACAGAGCGGAAGCACGATCGCATGATCGAGTTAACGCAGGGAAAATGCAGAGTGAGCGCGATAGAAAAACGAGAAAACAGCGCTGCATTTTGCCCGCGATTGGAAAATGTCATCCGACGCGCTTCCGCACGCTGTATTCAAGTTCAAGGTTCACTGTTTCGCGTCCTCCGCCAATTGTCTGTCCGCAGAACCAATCCGGGCCACGCTCTTCCGCTTTTTTTCCTCTATGAAAACCCGCCGCGAAATCGTCGAAAACTGGCTTCCTCGCTATACCGGGGTCCCACTCAAGGAATTCGGCGATCATATCCTGCTCACTAATTTCCAGCATTACGTGAAGCTCTTTGCCCAATGGCACCGGGTTCCGGTACGCGGCAAAGACAAACCCATGCCCAGCGCCACCAAAGGCCGGATCAGCATCGTGAACTTCGGCATGGGCAGCGCAACCGCCGCTACCGTGATGGATCTTCTCAGCGCGATCCACCCGAAAGCCGTGCTCTTCCTCGGCAAATGCGGCGGGATCAAACACCGCGCCGAGCTCGGCGATCTCATTCTGCCCATCGCGGCGATTCGTGGAGAGGGCACCAGCAATGACTACTTTCCGCCCGAGGTCCCCGCGCTTCCGTCGTTCGCACTTCAAAAAGCCATCTCCACCTCCATCCGTGAGTTCTCCCGCGACTACTGGACCGGCACCGTCTACACCACCAACCGCCGTGTCTGGGAACACGACAGCGATTTCAAAGCCTATCTCCAAAAAATTCGCGCCCTGTGCGTGGACATGGAAACCGCGACTATTTTCATGACAGGATTCTTTAACGAGATCGCCACCGGCGCGCTGCTCCTGGTGAGCGATCAACCTATGACTCCTGACGGCGTCAAAACCGCCAAGAGCGACCGTACTGTGGACGCGGTCTACGTGGAGGATCACCTCAAAATCGGCATCGCCTCACTCAAGCAGCTCATCAATCAGCGCCTCACGGTTAAGCACCTGAAATTTTGAGTGTTCCGTCTCACGCCCCCGCTCGGTCGGCTTCACCGCCCGCTCGGTACGCGATTGCGGCCACGGCAACCGGGGGGACGCGGAGGTTATACGGCGGCAGTGACCCAACTCGGCAGTAACGGCGACCAACAACGGAGCGGTGTGTACGGTGAACGCCGCGATCGCCCCTGCGACAACTATACGGTGCTGTTACGTCTCCTTCTATCCCTCTCCGAGCCGGCGAGCCCTCTGCCGAAATCGTAGAATGCGGTTCGCTCCGCGGCCTCCGCTTCCAGGATTTTCCACTGGTGTTTGGTTCCTGCTCGTCGGTCACTCGGTCCGCGCCGCTCCCATCGTCCCATCCCGTGCCTTCAACTACTCCCGCATCCACCGCTGTCTCGGATTTTCGCCGCCCGCTTTCTTTCCGGCTGTGGCTCGCCACCGTTCCGATCGCGAAGATCTCCGGACTGGTCCTTTTGGTCATCGGCTACCGGACCTTGGCCTTCGCGGTATTTTTCGCTCCGGCTCCTTGGTTGCTCTGGCAATTCCTCGTCCCAACCTCGCACGGTTTTGGGCCAGTTATCCGCAGCTTCCGCACTGACCGCCGCGAGGTGTGGCTCACCATCGATGACGGTCCCGATCCCGCCACAACTCCGCGTGTGCTGGAGTTACTCGATGAACATCGGGCCCGCGCCACGTTTTTTCTCATGGGAGAAAAAGTCGTGCGCCACCCCGAGCTGGTCGCTGAAATCATTCGTCGCGGTCACACGGTGGGTAACCATACGCACACGCATCCCCACGCCACATACTGGAATGCCGGCGCCGCCCGCACCGGGGAGGAAATGGATCGCTGCGATACCGCTCTTCGCAACGCTGGCGCGGCATCGCCGCGCTGGTTCCGCCCGCCCGTCGGACTGAAAAGCCTCGCCCTTCACCGCGAACTCGCTGCCCGCAACCTCGAACTCGTGCTGTGGAGCGCTCGCGGCTACGACACGCAGGTTCGCAACCCCGACGATGCCGTCCGCCGTATCCGCAACTCCGTCACGCCCGGCACCATCATCCTCGCGCACGAGAGCGGTCCATCTGGATCTCCGCGCCTCGAAGTGATCGCCCGGCTCCTCGCTCAGCTCTCGAAAGATGGCTACACCTGCGTGATCCCCACCAGCGCCCAGCTTATCCGTAACTAGCGAGGACACACTTGGCTCCGCCCGCGAAGATTTCGGACTGCCACGCCCATGTTCCGCCGGATAAACGTCCGTGCCCCCCCGTCCCGTTTCGTCCGCCGCGTGTATGAATGCGCCGTCGACCGGCATTCACTCTCGACGCACTTGTCCTCGCTCGCACAGTGAACCTTCGCATGCACGGCCCCGCCCGCCCTTCCTCCTCTTTTCGTCCCCGGCTTATCAAGATTTTCCTCCCCGTCGCGCTGGTCGTACTGTTCACCCTTGCCGCCACTCACGCCGCCGGTCCGCCCGGTGCCCGATCCGCCTCTCCCGCGCAGCAACGCGTGAAGCCCGCCCGCTCCAAAGCCGCTCCTACGCCGCCATCCAAGCCAACAGTCCAGACGCCCGCCGCTCCCACCGCCCCGCGAAACCCAACCCCCGCCGTCTATTTTCCAAGTCCGCGCTCCGGCCCCGCCGTGATGCTCGGCATCGACGTGCTCGCCGCGCAAAATTTCGCGCCCATCGCCGGAAAGCGTGTCGGCCTCCTTACGCACCCGCCCGGAGTAAACCGTCTTGGCGTGAGTTCGATCGACGTTCTTCACGCTGCTCCTAACGTTAAGCTCGTCGCCCTCTTCGGCCCCGAACACGGCATTTATGGCAAGAGGGCCGCATCGGAAAACATCGGCGACACCACCGATAAACGCACCGGCCTTCCCGCCTACTCTCTCTACGGCAAAAATCGCAAGCCCACCAAGGCGCAACTCAAAGGTCTCGATGCGCTCGTGATCGACATGCAGGACATCGGCGTGCGCTCGTATACGTTTTCCGTCTGCATGAAGTATGCGCTCGAAGCCTGCTTCGAGCACGGTATCGAGGTCATCGTCCTGGATCGTCCAAATCCGCTTGGAGGACTCAAAGTCGACGGCCCTCTTCTCGACCGCCAGTTTTTTAGCGGCGTTGGCCAATTCGCGATGCCCTACGTCCACGGACTAACCATGGGAGAGCTCGCCCGTCTCGCCGCCGGCACACCCAGCGCACTAGACGTCCCCGAAACAACTCGCTTGCGCGGTCGTCTCACCGTCATCCCGATGCAAGGCTGGCGTCGTGCGATGCGCTGGCCGGACACCGGTCTCTCGTTCGTCCCTACGTCGCCTTATGTGCAGGACTTCGCCGCCTGCGTCGGTTACGCGATGACCGGTCTGGGTTGCCAGATCGGCGGCTTTTCCCACGGCATCGGGACCCAGTATCCGTTTCGCGGAGTCTCCACCAAACTCCGCTCGATGGACAACGTGCAGAGGGACCTCACCGCTCTCCGTCTGCCCGGCCTCGCCTTCAAAAAGGTCGCGCTCACCTCGCAGGCAGGCGCGCCCATGGGCATCGGCATCTACGTCGAAGTAAACGACTGGGATGACTGGAATCCGACCGAGCTCAGTTTCCACCTCATGCGCCTGGCCGCGCGCTACAACACAAGAAATCCCTTCGCGGCCGCGAAGACCGAGGACGCCCTTCTTTTCAACAAACACACCGGATCGCTAGAATGGTGGAATGCTCTCAAACGCGACGGACCGCGCGTCGACGTCGAAGGCTTTCTCCGCAAATGGAAGCAGGACGCGCTGGTTTTCCAGCAGGCTAGCCGGCGTTTCTGGCTCTACGATTGAGCCCCGGTTACGGCTTCACTCAACGCGCACGCGGATTTCGCCGTCGCGGAAAACCAGATCCAACCGCTGCTGCGTTTTGACCTCCGCCCGCTTGACGACGGGTTGCCCGACCTCGTCGCGCACGATCGCGAACCCACGATTCAAAACCGAGGCCGGGCTCGCCGCCTGCAGACGTTTCCAGAGCGCTAGCAGCCGTTGCGATTCTTGCTGCACGCGAAACTCCGGCGAACCGCGTTCGAGTCGCGCGGCGGGCACGGCGAGTTGCTGTCGTTTGCTTTGCACCGCCTGTCGCAACGCCAGGCCGAGCCGTCCCGCCAGATCGTCGACGCGGAGAAGTCCGCGCTCCACCTGAGCTTTCGGCGATAAAAGCCGCAACCGGCTCCGCGCGTGATCCAGGCGCTCACCCGCCGCTTCGACGTGCCGCTCAAGACTGCTTCGCAATCCCTCGGCGGCGCTTCGCACACGCTCCACCGCTTCGACGAAACGGCTCGATATCAACTCCGCCGCGCCGCTGGGCGTTTCCGCGCGCACATCAGCCGCAAAGTCGCATAGCGTCACATCGATCTCGTGCCCCACCGCCGAAATAATCGGTATCCCGCAAGCGGCGACCGCTCGCACGAGCACTTCTTCGTTAAAGGCCCACAGATCCTCCAGACTTCCGCCGCCGCGGCCGATCACCAGCAAATCGAAAATCTCCAGCGCCTCCGCCGTCCTCAGCATCGCCGCCATCTCGATCGCTGCGCCGTCGCCTTGGACTTTTGTCGGAAGGACAACCAATCGCCCCCGCCAGCCACGCCTCGCGAGAATGCGCATGAAATCCTGCACGGCCGCGCCCGTCGGCGACGTAATCAAACCGATCGTGGCCGGCATCGACGGCAGCCGCTTTTTCCGCTCCGGCGCGAAAAGCCCCTCCTCCGCCAGCCGCCGCTTCAACGCCTCGAACTCCTGCTGCAATCGCCCAACGCCATCTTCGAGCACCGCGCGCACGATCAGCTGATACTGGCCGCGCGCTTCATAAACGCTCACCCCGCCATAAACTACGACTTGCAATCCGTCGCGTAACTTAACCGTCTGCCTCGCCGCATCCCCACGAAACATCACGGCAGATACCTGCGCTCCCACATCTTTCAGGGAAAAATAAACATGCCCGCTCCCCTGCGGCCGCAGATTGGAAATTTCGCCGCGGATCCAGCCCGCGCGCAGACTCGTTTCCAAAAGCTCTTTCACCCGTCGCGTGAATTCCGTCACGCTTTGCACGCGTTCCGCGGCCGCCTCCGCCGAATCGTCGCTCAGCGGCGTCATGGGCATTTTTCGGCGGAAGGCACCGGATCCACGGAAGGGTCAGCGGACCTCAGCGATTGTTTGTTGAGCATTCTGCGGCGTAGAAATTTAAATCCCACCGCGAGTGCCATCAACGCTCCGAACGCCGCCAACGCCAGCTTACCTTTGCCCTGCGCCAGCGAATCGCCGAAGTAGATAAAAACCACCCCGAACGCCATCGAGATGGGCCACGAAACTAGCATGTACACGCGGAAAGAAATCTCGGCCAACCCCAGCAAATAACTCTGCACGCAAAAGGGCGGTCCGGGCGTGACGCGTATCAGCATCGTTACGCTGACGTGATCGGCGGTCGCTACCGTCGGCAATTTATAGCCGAGCCGCTGCACCAGCCACACCAACGGCGGACGGAACGCGTAACGGGCAAGCCAGTACGTGATCGCGAGGTTCACCGCGAGGCTCGCCCCGCACAGCGCGATCACGAGCGGCAGACCCAGTTCGGCGGAAAACACCGGCGCGGCGCTTAGCCAAAAAGCCGAAAGCGGAAATCCCACCGCCGGTAAAATCGCCATCGCCGCAAAGAAAGCCTCCGGTCCGACCTCGCGTACAAGTTTCAGCGAATCGTTTAACAAGATCCGCAGATCGAGCCCGCGCAACACGAGGATCGCTCCGACCAAAAGTACAAGCGCCACGACGGCCAGCTTGATCAAGAGCGCTTTTTTTTGAGCGGGAGTCGGTGTCTGAGCCATGCCTGGCGAACATGGCTTCACCGCCCCAGCGCTGACAATCCTTTCGTACCGTCTCCTCCGGTGAGATCGCACGCCTGAGCAGTTCGCCGCGTTGATAGCGCGACGCGCAAGGCGGGGTAGCGAAGTCCCCGGTCGCTCACATCGGTTTGCCGTCGCTTGCGTTCGGTGCACTTGCGCTTTGTCAGGTCGCGATGGCGATGGAAACAGGGATGGGGCTAAGATTAGCTTATTTCTGATCCACGCGCGTGCGCAGAAAAGCCAGCACGTCCTGAAATTTGCCTCGGTTAGCCTCGTCGGTCGTGACGAGATTTTCATGCGCTGCCAGCACCAACCGCGCGCTTTCGAGTTCGCTGCGCGCATCGCATTGCAAAGCGGTTCCCGGTTGTCCGTGGCCCATCGAGGATTCGCCGGAATCGACCGTCACGAGACGGTGCAGGCCGAGGTTACGCACGAGCTCAAGATTGCGAGGCCCGACGCGCGCGAGTACGAGGCTGCCGGGCGGTTTGAGCTTACGAAGTTGCAGGCCCGCCCCGGCGATAACGCCGAGGAACGTGCTGTCCATGCTGGCGCAGTTCTGAAAATCGATCACGAAGCGCGTCTTACCTTCCTTGATGCGCTCGTTGAAGAAGTCGTGGATGCAGGCGCTATTTTGAAACGAGGCGCGGCCATCGATGCGGATCACGATGGGATCGGAAAACGCGTCGACCAGAAATACGGGTTTGGCGGAGTCAGCCATGGCGGAGGGGATAATGACCGGCCCGGAGAGGCGGCGACGCCAGACTCCGGGCCGGTGGATGAATGAAACAACTACTCAGTTCTTCGACACGATCTGGCGTAAAACATACGGCAAAATCCCGCCGTGCTGGTAGTAGTCGATCTCGATGGGCGTATCGATGCGGCAGCGCACCGGCACGTTTTCCACCAAGCCGTCAGCCCGCGTGATGCGGAGGGTCAGGTCTTGTTGAGGCTTGATCGCCGGGGTCAGGCCAAGGACGTCGTAAGTCTCAGTGCCGTCCAGCTTAAGAGTCTGCGCCGAGGCGCCTTCTTTGAACTGAAGCGGCAACACGCCCATGCCGACGAGATTGGATCGGTGAATACGCTCGAAACTCTGAGCGACGACGATCTTCACGCCGAGTTGATTGGTGCCTTTGGCGGCCCAATCCCGGGACGAGCCGGTGCCATACTCCTGGCCGGCGATGACGATCAGCGGTGTGCCGTTGGCAATGTGCTTCGCGGCGGCATCGTAGATCGCTACCTTTTCGCCGGTCGGCTGGTAAATCGTGTTTCCGCCTTCTTCACCGCCGAGCATCAAGTTCTTAATGCGGACGTTGGCGAACGTGCCGCGGGTCATGATCCGGTCGTTGCCGCGGCGTGAACCGTAGCTGTTGAAGTCTTCGAAGGTGACTGCGTTTTCCAACAGGTACTTGCCGGCCGGCGACGACTTCTTGATGGCTCCGGCGGGCGAGATGTGGTCCGTGGTCACCGAGTCGCCGAAGATGCCAAGCGCACGTGCGCCGTGAACTTCCGAAATCGTGCCGGGCTGCAGACCAAAATCGGCAAAGAATGGCGGCTCCTGAATGTACGTGGAGTTAGAGTCGAACGCGTAGACGTTGCCCTCGCTCGAGGGGATCTCGTTCCATTTCGGATTTTGCGAGGCGAAATCCGTGTAGAGCGAACGGAAGACTTCAGGCTTGAGGGCGGCCTGCATCTGATCCCGCACTTCTTGGAGAGTCGGCCAGATATCTTTCAAGTAAACCGGCCCGCTCTTACCCTGACCGAGCGGGTCCCTGGTCATGTCGATGTCGACACGACCCGCGAGCGCGAATGCCACCACCAGCGGCGGAGACATGAGAAAGTTGGCCTTGATGTTCTGGTGGACGCGGGCTTCGAAATTACGATTGCCCGAGAGCACCGAGGCGGCGACGAGATCGTTTTTAACCACCGCGTCTTCGATGGGGCCAGAGAGCGGACCTGAGTTTCCGATACACGTGGTGCAGCCGTAGCCGACCGTTTGGAAGCCGAGTTGATCGAGGTAAGGCGTGAGCCCCGTCTTGTTGAGATAATCGGTGACCACGCGCGAGCCGGGCGCCAGCGACGATTTGACCACCGGATTTACCGAGAGGCCTTTCTCGACGGCCTTTTTCGCGAGAAGGCCGGCGGCCAGCATCACCGATGGATTGGAGGTGTTGGTGCAGCTCGTGATCGCCGCGATGAGCACGCTGCCGTGCCCGATGGTGGCGGGCGGTGTATTCAAGTTTACCTGCAAGACGGTGCTGGGCGTCGGGCGATTGTTCGCCATTTCCAACTCCGTCTGAGGGTTGGTGTCCTGCGCCTTCGCTTTCGCGGCAGAGGGCTGTTCCTGGCTACCGCCGCCCGAAGCGAGCGCGACCTCTTCCGTTCCGATGCGCACGCGACGGATAAAGTCATCGGCCTTTTTGCCAAAGCCGTTTTCGGTCACCGGCTTTGAAAACGAAGCGGTGAACTCGTTCTTCAAGTTCTCCAACACGATGCGGTCCTGCGGACGTTTTGGCCCGGCCACACTTGGGACAACCGAAGCGAGGTCGAGGTCCACGACTTGGGAGTAGTCGATCTGGCCTTGTTGTGGGATGCCCCAAAGCCCCTGTGCCTTGTAGTAAGCCTCATAAGTCTCGACGAGTTTCTCCTCGCGACCGGTGGCGCGAAGATAGTTCGAGCATTCGGCGTCGATCGGGAAGAAGCCCATCGTCGCGCCATACTCGGGCGCCATGTTCGCGATGGTCGCGCGATCCACCAATGAAAGCGCCGTGGCGCCAGGACCGAAGAATTCGACAAACTTGCCGACCACTTTCGTCTTACGCATGAGCTGCGTGACGGTCAGCGCCAGATCGGTGGCAGTGACACCCTCGCGGAGTGAGCCGGTGAGGTGCACGCCCACGACATCCGGCGTTAGGAAGTAAACGGGCTGACCGAGCATGCCAGCCTCGGCCTCGATGCCGCCGACGCCCCAGCCAACGATGCCGATGCCATTAATCATCGTCGTGTGCGAGTCAGTGCCGACGAGCGTATCGGGATAGTAAACACCGTTAGCATCGCTGAGCACGCCTTTCGCGAGGTACTCCAGATTGACTTGGTGAACGATGCCGATGCCGGGAGGAACCACCTTGAAGGTGTCGAATGCTTGCATGCCCCATTTCAGGAACTGGTAACGCTCCCGATTACGCGAGAACTCGAGCTCGAGATTTTTTTGGAACGAATCCGACGTACCCGCGAAATCCACCTGCACGGAGTGGTCGACAACGAGATCCACCGGCACCAACGGTTCGATGATCTTCGGATTCTTTCCGAGCTTGGTCACCGCCGAGCGCATGGCCGCGAGATCGACCAGAAGCGGCACGCCTGTGAAGTCCTGCAACACGATGCGCGCGACGACGAAGGGGATCTCCTCTGTGCGCGGGCCTTGCGCATTCCAGCTGGCTAGTTCGCGGACGGCTTGTTCGGAGACGCGCTTGCCGTCGCAGTTGCGCAGAAGCGACTCCAGCACCAAACGGATGGAAACCGGGAGGCGGGAGATGTTACCGATACCGGCTTTTTCAAGCGCTGGCAGCGAGTAAAGTTGATGCGTGGCTCCAGAGGCCTGGAAAGTCTGGAGCGTGTTGAAGGGATTCGGGAGGCTCATCGAAAATGGTTTGGGGTAACTCAGAACGCTGACAGATACCAAGGCCGCGCCGCCACGCGGCCCGGTATTGACGATTTATTTGGCAAGTGCGGCTTGGACGGCGGCGAAGTTCGGGAGGTCTTTAGGAGTGGCCGTTTGCTCGGCATATTTGATCGCGCCGTCTTGGCCGATCACGAAGGCGGCGCGGGCGGATGTGTCACCGATGCCGGCGAGTCCGGGGAAAAGCACGCCGTAGGCTTTCGTGGTCTCTTTGTTCAAATCGCTCACGAGCGTGAGCTTGATCTTGTTCGCCGTCGCCCACGCTTCCTGCGCGAACGGGCTATCCACACTGATCGCAATTACGTCGGCCCCGAGCTTTTCGTAGGCACCGAGACCGGCCGTCATGTCACACATCTCCTGCGTGCAGACTCCCGTAAATGCCAAGGGGAAGAAGAGCACCACCGTCTGCTTCTTGCCGAAATTATCGCTCAGTTTGATGTCTTTAAGACCGTCCGAGGTTTTCGATTTGAGGGTGAAATCAGGAGCTTTGGAACCGACTGCGATGGGCATGGTGTGTTAGATCTAGTTGTGATGAATCCGGCAAACATACGGTAAAAACCGGGAAAGGCTGGGAGACATAGAGATGCGCCCCAAGGTTAGACAAACCGAATTTCCCGGTAGAAGAGGTGGTTTTATTTCTGAAGCGCACCCCATTAATTTGGCTCACATCCCTACCCCGGCCTCTTGAAGATCCATCGTGAAGCGAAGAATTCCGCTCCGAGCCCGACGCCGCGCCACAGTGGCATGCCTGCTTTTCCCTCTTTCCTCCCTCCGCGCCGCCCGCTTGTCTCACCCTCCCATGAACTTGCTCGAAGACCTGAAATGGCGCGGCCTCTATGCCGATTGCACTGATCTTGACGCGCTTACCCAGCGCCTCGCCGAAGGTCCTCTCACATTATATGCAGGCTTCGATCCGACCGCCGATTCGCTCCACGTGGGTAACCTCGTGCCGCTACTCGCCCTGCGTCGGTTTCAGATGAATGGTCATCACGCCATCGCACTCGCGGGCGGAGCGACCGGGATGGTCGGCGATCCTTCAGGAAAATCTTCCGAGCGGAATCTCCAAACTCTCGAACAGGTCGCGCACAATATCGCGGCCATCAAAGGTCAGCTCGCCAAGTTTCTCGACTTTGACGTCAGTGCAAACCCCGCCCGCCTCGTTAATAACGCCGACTGGACCGCCGGCATGTCTTTCTTGGAATTCCTTCGCGACGTCGGAAAGCACTTTTCCGTTAACGTCATGATCGCCAAGGACAGCGTTCGCTCCCGTCTCGAGGGCGAAGGCGGCATCAGCTACACGGAGTTCAGCTACATGCTTCTGCAGGCCTTCGATTTTTACCACCTGCGCAAGACAGCTAACTGCGAACTCCAAGTGGGTGCGACCGATCAATGGGGCAACATCACCGCGGGTACCGATCTGATCCGTAAAAAAAGCGGCGCCAGCGCTTGGGGCCTCACCTTCCCATTGCTCACCAAGAGCGACGGCACCAAGTACGGCAAATCCGCAAGCGGCGCCGTGTGGCTCGATCCGAAGCGTACGTCGCCCTACCGCTTCTACCAATTTTTCATCCAGGCCGAAGACGCCGACGTGATTAAGCTGCTGAAAGTGCTCACGTTTCTAAGCCGCGACGAAATCGAAACACTCGAAGCCAAACATCTCGCCAACGCCGGCGCCCGCGAAGCCCATAAAGCTCTCGCCCGCGAGGTCACCAAGCTTGTCCACGGGCAAACCGCGCTCGATGCCGCGCTCAAAGCGAGCGACATCCTTTTCGGCGCCGAGATCGGCGACACGAGCGAAGAAACCTTCAACGATGTCGTCGGCGAAATCCCCACCAAATCGCTCGAACGCGCGAAACTCGAAGCCACCGGTTCTGCGCTCGTCGAACTGCTCGTCCACAGCGGCCTCTCGGCGTCAAAAGGCCAAGCCCGCAAAGACATCGAAGGCGGCGGCATCTACGTGAACAATGTGAAATCCCCCGACATCGCCCGCGCGATCACGACCGCCGACCTGCTCTTCGGCAAACACCTCCTCCTTCGCAAAGGCAAACGCAGCTACGCCGTGCTGACGGTCAGTTAAACAGTGCCGGCAAACCGCGCACCGAAGCCGCTGCCAACCTCCCTCCTTACGACTTCTCCCTCGGGGCCGTCATCGGTGTCGGCGCTTCCGTCTTCAGCTCCGCGATCGACGCCTTGCCGCCGAGGCCCGTGATGATCCGTGCGCCGCGTTGCCAGCTGATATAGGCCCACGCCCATTGCAGGAAAATGATGATGCGGTTGCGCATGCCCACGAGGAAGAAAAGGTGCACTGTCAGCCACATTAGCCACGCGAACCAGCCGTTGATGCGGAGATTTTTCACCATCGCGACGGCTGCGCTTCGACCGATCGTCGCCATGCTGCCTTTGTCCGTATAGACAAACGGCTCCCGCGCTTCGCCTTTGAGATCCGCACGAATCTGCCGCGCGATGTGCTTGCCCATCTGATTGGCCGCCGGAGCCACGCCGGGTACGCGCACGCCCTTCGCGTCGGTTAATGTCACCAAATCTCCGGCCGCGAAAACCTCCTTATAGCCCGGCACGCTCAAATCCGGCGCGACCTGCACGCGTCCGCCGCGATCCAGCGGCGCGCCGTGTAATGTCTTCAACACCGGGCTGCCTTCCACGCCCGCCGCCCAGACGATGACCGAGGCCTCTAACCGTTCGCTACCTGCAACCACGAAACCTTGTCCGACATCTTTCACGGGAGCGTTCACATGCACGGTCACGCCCATACGTTCGAGACGGCGTTTCGTGTACTCCGATTGGCTCTCGGGAAACATCAGCAGCAGCCGCGGCGCCGCTTCGACCAGATGCACACGCGCCCGCTTCGGATCGATGCGGCGAAAATCATCGACCAACACTCGTCTCGCCAACTCCGCGAGCGCGCCGGCCATTTCCACGCCGGTCGGTCCACCGCCTACGATCACAAAGCTGAGCAACCGCGCGCGTTCCGCCTCGTCGTTGGTCGTCTCCGCACGCTCAAACGCCAAGAGCATCTGCCGGCGCAGCGCCGTCGCTTCATCGAGCGTCTTCAAACCCGGCGCATGTTTCTCCCACTCGTTATGCCCGAAATAGCCCGTCCGCGCACCGAGCGCCACGACGAGATAGTCGTAAGTGAGCACGCCCTCCGACGTGTCCACGCATCGCGCCGTCGCATCGATAGACCGCACCTGCGTCATGAGCGTCGTGACGTTTTCTTGATCGTGCAGGATATGTCGCAGCGGTTGCGCGATATCGGGTGCAGCCAAACCAGCGGTCGCGACTTGATAGAGCAGCGGTTGGAAAAGGTGATGATTCTGGCGATCGACCAGCGTGATGCGAATGCGAGGGTCATCGAGTTCACGACAAACGCTCAGTCCTGCGAATCCGCCGCCCAGCACGACGACGTGTTTAGGAGTATTGCTCATTGTTTTGATCGGAGCCGCGCTGAAGCTAGCGCCTTGTCTCCGGCGCGCGAGTACGCCCGCCAGATTTTTATAAAACGAGCGTCACCGCGACAGCTATGAACAGAGCAGCGCTGGCAACTCCCGGCAGCAAGCGCGGGCGAAAAGCCAGCACCATGGTCACAATAAATCCCGCGACCGCGGTCGCCGCCAGCCAGCAAACCGCGCCGAATAGCCAACCTTGCCGCGCCGCCGCGCCGCGCAGCGCAAAGATCAGCAACGACCAGCCAACGCCTGCAAAGATCCACGACGGCACGCTCTCCGCTCGTGTCGCGGCGAGCACGGCGCGTCGATGCGCGCCCATACACAACGCGAGAGCGGCCAGCGCCGCAAAGGAGGTTAAGAGCGTGGCGGCGCTCATCGATTTAACATCTCCTCGAGGGCGGAAGATTTTATCGGAGGTATTTTCGCCGAAACAGAGGAAACGGCCGTACGCCGCGAAACGCGTACCGCCGCGAATGCGAGCAGAGCTCCGGTGAAAATAACCGTCGCGTGAAAAGCCAAGTAAACTAGGTCCCCACGCGCCGACGCCTGCTTCAAAAAGGGTCCGCTAAGCCCGTCCAGCACGGGAAGCCCAATCCACAACGCGGCACCCAGGCCCAACTGTTCCCGCCACGCGTGCATCGTCGGTCGCACGAGGGGATGAAGCAGCAGCGCGCCCCACGTGATCGAAAAAACACGCACCTCCCAATCGTCGCGATTTATCATCCCGACAGGAAGAAGTCGGTTTGCCCAGAATAACGCCGCAATCGCCACGAACAACCCCGCGATGACCGTAATGTTCAACCGCTCCACCAGCGCATGCCCAAAAGGCGTCCGCCCCGCTTTCACGTATTTTCCACGTCGCTTCAATGTCCACATCACAAGACCTGTCGCCACCAACGCCGATCCGAAAAGCCCCATCAGAAAAAACATCCAGCGCAGCAGAGGTCCCGCAAACCTCGCCATGTGCAGGCCGTAGAAAACGCCGTTGAGAGAAGAGCCCGCCCCGATAACCTTAGCCTTATTCAGCAGGGATTCGCCAGTCGCGCCATTGAACCGCAGCTGCTCGCTCTGAGCGATCGACACGTTTTTCCCGGTGCCGCGCGTGAACGTGACTACAGCCTGCTCGGTGCCGCGGCCGGTCACTTCGATGCGTTTCACGCTCGGCCCATCCGTCCACTGCCGAGCGACTTTTTCCAGCATGTCGTCAAACGACGCGGCCGAGACCCAAGAGTCGCTCGTCTTTTGATCCACACGTTTTTCCGAGGAAGAATTTTGCGCAGCTCCACGCGTGGCCGGATCTGCCAACGCCATGCGTGCCCACGGCATGTACATGCTCATGAAGATCACCAGCGCCGAGTAGGTGATCATAAAATAAAACGGCAGCGCCAGCACTGCCGTCACGTTGTGAAAATCGAGGAACGACCGCAGCGTGGCTCGCCTCGGTCGGAAGGTGAAAAACTCTTTGAAGAATTGGCGGTGCGTGATCACGCCGCTGATCAGCGCCACCAACATAAACATGGCCGCCACACCGGCCAAGTATCGGCCCCACGGATGCGGCAGCTGCAACTGGAAATGAAAGCGATAGAAAAACTCTCCGCCACGACTCTCCCGCGCAGTGACTTTCTCCCCAGTGATTCCGTCGAGTGTGGCGTTGGAAAATCGCCGCCTTTCCCTAGTCTGCCAGAAAGCCGTCGTCGCCGGCGTGCGGGCATCGGGCAGATCGATCAGCCAACGTGGCGAATCCGCCGCCAGTTTCTCCAGGCTCCGCAGCGCGGCACGCGCCGCGTCTTCTGGCGACGCCGCCCCGCTGAGCTCGGGCTGCATCCATCGCGTGATCTCCCACCTAAAGTAAGTCGCAGTGCCCGTCACAAATATCGCGAAGAGTACCCAACCCAGCAGCAGTCCCGACCACGTGTGGAGCCATGTCATCGAGAAGCGAAACGTGTTTTTCATGATACCCCTCCCCGGCGAAAAAACCAGATCGCCAACGCACACACGATGCCCGGCGCAAGCAAACCCATCCATGCGCGCGCGGCCGTGCGCGCTGCAAACGCCCAAACCACTGCGCCGGCCCAAATGAGAAAACTCGGAAGGGTCGCAAGATGCACCGCCTCCTCGCGCGGCAAACTCCGCAGCGCGAAAGCGAACGCGACGGCGCATCCTGCCGCCAAAGCATACCCGCCGCCGACTGCGGCGAGTACACGGGACACGACCGCGAAACGGTAATGCCTAGACGTGCGCTTCGGTGGGCGAACCGGTGAGCGGGAAAGCGCGTTCGCGATCATGATCCGTGGATACTTCGGTGTCCGCCGCTCAGTACTTCCAACTGAGCGAGATGGTGAAATTTCGTGGCTCGCCGTAGTTCGCGTAATCGAGCGTCGCCCAATATTGGTGATCGAGCGTGTTGCGGATGTTTGCCGAGAGGGCGAGGCGATCCGTGAAACGATAGCTCGTGAAGATGTTCACCAACGCAAAGGACGACTGCTCCACCGTGGCCGTTCCGAGGATCGGATGGTCGATGCCGTAGCCGGTCGCCTTGCCTTGCCAGTTCACGCTCGTCCCGAGCGAGAGCCTTTTCCATGCGCCGCGGAATCGATAGTTCGTCGAGAACTGTATCAAGTGCTCGGGCACGTTGGCGTACGTGAGATCGAGTGCGTGGCGACGGGTGTTGATGTTCGAATAGCCGAGATTCGCTGTCCAACCGGGCGTGATGTACCCGCTCAACTCGAGCTCCACGCCGTTGCTCTTCGTGCCGTCAACGCCGATGTAGGCGTCGGCCGTGCCGTCGGGAATTTTCAACGTTCCATCGCGCACCGCATAGTTGTCCTGCTTCGTCTCGAACACACCGATCGAGACTTGGAAGCGCTTCGCGAAAAACTCCGCCTTGAGACCGCCTTCGATGTTCGTGCCGAGCACAGGAGAAAGCAGATCGCCGTTCCGGTTCTTATTATTTTGCGGACGGAAAACATCCGTGTAGCTCGCGTAGGCCGACCAGACTTTGCCGATGTCGTAAACGGCGCCTACGTACGGCGTAACTTCGTGCGTGATTTCGTACGCGCCTGTGGTGCGGTTGTACACGCCGCTCGTGTCGTAGACATTCGTCTTGGTTTCCCACCTGCTAAGGCGCGCGCCCACGATCACGGAAAGTGGATCGATCGCGCGGTAACGCAGCGAGGCGTAGAAACCGCTTTGATCGGTGGTCGCGATTTGCTTCGCTCCAGTCTTGATGAGGGCGGGCCTCGGCGCGTTGCCGTCAAACGTACGGTAGTCGGCAATAACATACTGCCAGAAATAAGCGCCGCCGGTAATCGATTGATACGTCGGCGAAGTGGCCTCGAGATTGTTCATGTTCCAACCGAGCACCACGTCGTGCTGGCGACCAAAAAACTCGATCTTGCCGGTCGTGTAGAGGTCGAGGTTGTCGCGCACATCGGCGGTTTCACCGATCCCCGCGAGAAGCCGAAGTCCCGCGCCTGTATTGCGGTCGGCAAAAAAATTCCGCGTGCCAAGGCCTGTCGCATACACGCGCAGACTGAACGAATCGCCTTCGGTCCGGTTGTACGCGGCGCGGAAAAGCCAGTTGTCGCCGAGCTTCTGATCGAGCGTGATAAATGCCGTACCCGACTCGCGATCCCACTCCGTCCAATTCGTCGAGAAGCTTTTCTCGCGCGGCAGTTCCAACAGCGAGCCATCGAAAGCGAAACGCGGGAGCGTGCCCCACATCGGCGAAGTCGGATCGTTCTTCTGAAACTGATAGCCCACGCCCAACACCGTCGTCGCGGTCACATCGCCTTCGACCGATGCCAGCCACGCAAATTTCTTCTCCGAGTAGCGGTCGCGAAAACTTTCGCGGTCTTGCGCGGCAACCACGAAGCGGCTGCGAAAGCGGCCGTCTTCCGCGAGCGGCACATTCACGTCTGCTTCGCCGCGATAATAATCCCAAGAGCCTGTTGTCGCTCGCCCAAAGGCGGCGAACCGGTTGCTCGGGCGTTTGCGCTGGAGATTCACCGTGGCCGACGGAATACCTGCGCCGCTCATGAGACCGTTGGCGCCGCGTATCACCTCGATGCGCTCGTACAGCGCCGTGTCATATTCCTGATTGGTGGAGCCGCTGTAAGTCGGAATTCCGTCCACTTGAAAATCCGTGATCTGAAATCCGCGGGCGAAATAAAGCGGCCGCTGCGTGTCGTAGAAAGACACATGCACGCCGGTCACGTTTTGCAGCGCATCGTTCACGCTGAAAATGGATTCCTGATCGAGCCGCAGACGGCTGATCGTACTGATCGACTGCGGCGTTTCGCGCACCGACAACGCCAACCGCGTCGTCGTCAGAACTGGGATGGATGCGGACATCTGCGCGCCGTTCACCTCGAATTTATCGAGCGCGATCAGATCCGATCCTTCCGTGTCGCAGAGCGATGCGCCGGACGCATTCTGGGCCAGCACCGAAACGGCGCTATGCGAGACAAGTACGAGAGCCGCCGCAAACGCGTGCGCTGGTAAGAGGATTTTTCTGAACGATAACTTCATGAGCGGAGAGCAGTCTCTCATTTCGCCCGCAAAAAATTCTACCTGCGCCAGGCGATTATCGGCCTGCGGACGGCCACAAAAAAAACGCCGGCAGTGACGTCGGCGTTCCAGGAACTAAGAAAGTCGCGCCGCGCGATTAGGGCTTCGCATCGAACGTCAGCGTGAAAACATGACGGAGACTTTCGTACGCGCGACCGTCTTGCTCGCCGGTTTTTTTCTCCAGGTGACCGACCTCGATTACAGCCTGGCCGGGCCAGGGAGTTTCGATGGTCACTTTGCCATCAGCGTTGGTCTTGAACGTGCGGTTCCACCCCGACGATGTGAAAAGCACCACCTCGGCATCTGCCAGCGGAGCGCCGCGTAACAAGAGCGTGAAGCGGTTGCTGTTCGCCGCCTCGGGGACGAGTTCGAGAGCAAACTTCGCCACCGTCTCCGCGCGTCCAAGTTTGGCCTGATACACCGTCGGGCTTTTCGCTTTCTCGCCAAAATACGTATCCGTTAACCGGACATCGCCCGAGCCCGTAGCGATGGCCGCGATGTTGAGACGATCGTTAGCTCGCGTGATCGCGAGCTCAGTGCCGTCGGCGGAAAACGCCTTCGGAGTCGCGATCATTTTCAAATAGCCGTCCTGCTTTTCACGGACATTCCCAGCCCACTCCCCGAAATACGCTGCGGCGGCGCCCGTCGCATCGCGCTCGATCCAGACGACGTGCGCACGCAGCGGTGAAGAGGCGAGTACGAGGACAAACAGGAGGATTTTGCAGAGCAGGATTTTCATAGAAGGGCTGCTAGTATTCCATGGGCTCGCGTGCTCCATCCACCTACCGGCGGCCAATTCTCACCTGCGCGCGGCCAGTTGAAACTCTTTCGGATTGAGCCCGAACTGCGCTCTAAAGGCGGAGGCGAAATTACTCGGATTACTGTAGCCTACCTGCGTCGCCGCTTCGATCACCGTGGCCTGCCCCGATTGCAACAAGGCGCGCGCATGCTCCATGCGAAGCGCCCTCAGATGCCCGAAAACGGTGGTGCCATAAACCTGATGGAATCCGCGTTTGAGCGTGGTCTCGCTCAAACCCACCTCTCGAGCGAGCATCTCGAGCGACGGAGCCTGCTCAAGGCTTCGGCCGAGCACCCCTCCCGCCGCGCGTATCCGCGTTTCTGTGTCAGACATCAACGTGGCCGTTTGGCCGGCCTGCGATCTGCTAGCCGCCAGGAACTCAGCAAGCAAATCGTGGCACCTCGCCGCGAGGACCAGCCCGCGACACGGACCGGCCAGCGGGCATCGCCGCACCGACTCAGCCGCCAGCCGAGCTGCGGGCGTCAGCGGAAAACAAAGCGGCCCTATCTCTTTGTCGGCAGCGTTAGCGAAATCGGCCATGTCCCTCGCCAGATGTTCGCGCGGGTTGCCTTCAAACAATTCGTGCACCAGCTCCTGACTCATCTCGACCACCAGGCGAAAAGCCGGTCCGGGAGTCAGCCCGTGGAGTTCTCTTAACTCAGCGGGCGCGACCACGCTCATCCAGCCAACGCTGCCGAAGGGATTGTCCAGTGTTACCGCGCGAGGAGCCGCGGAGCGGTCCTGCAGGACGAACACGAAACACGCCGCGATCTCGCCGCTTGCCTCCACCTCGGTCAACTCCCCCTCGCCCCATCGCATCGACATGCCGGCCCGTAAATATTGAGAGCCCGCCGCTCGCTCCCTTGTCGGAGCCGCAATCGAGATCGCGCGCACAGGGCCCAACGAAGATTCCGCACGTTCCACGCGCACATCCAGGGCATTTTCGGCAAGCATGTCATCTCGCGCAGTCATCCTGCTCGTTTCTCCAAATCCCAGCGGATCAAAGCCGTCCCGCCGCATCGTTCAAATAGGCTGTGCAGACGCATTATCGCGAAAACGGATGAGGCGCGCGTCAAGCTGTGCGCCGACGAGGCGGAGCATGTACGGGAGTCGGCGCGAAAGCTTTCTCACCTCGGATGAGCACACTCACTCGTGCCTCAGGACAAAAACACGCAAGCCGGCAGGCCAGGCACCACACGCGATGTTGTGCCACCGCGAGTTCAGCGGGCAGATGCAGAATAAGCGTCGCCTCGGTGCAATCACGCCCGACAACGAGCGCCTGCGCCTCCAGCGGCTGCCCCACATCCGCCGCGCATTCCACAGCGATTTCAGCCAATGCCGCCGCGTGGGAGGATCGAGGCGCGTGAATCTCACAGAAAATAGCGTTCGGCTCGGCCATCGTTTTCATAGTCATAGGAGAAGAACCGGCGAGTTCAGAGACTGCCCACGCTCTCACGAGCGGACCTTCTCCGCCTATCACCCTCCGGCGGCGTGTCTACCCACTCAAAGAGCACTAGCGCCAATTGCCTTAAAATGGGAACGAGTCTCATTTTCACAAAAGACGAGGGCCGGACATCTTCGTCAAATTGAATTTTGAGATTTGTTCTCACCCGGCTCCACGCCACTGCGATTGAAAGCTCTTTTGTTTAATTAGACTGCTCCTAACCTATGTTCTTGAGCAGCTAACGCGCTTCTCGCGCACCGATAGACGTTCTTATCGCAACGGTTTGATCATCTTAAGCATTTCAAACAAAACCATGGCCGTTTGTCCGCGCCGATTTTCGCTCACGCCGGGCAAGGTTTCCGGGGAGAACACGCGGCCCGCGTGTGGTGCCCGGCGGTCCGCCGGACACGGCTCGGAAGGCTACACCTTAAGTTGAACCGCTCTATTTCCCTCCATTCCCTGCTATTAAACAATCTCCGCGCTTCCCGTCTCTCCGCGCTTCCGTGATTCTTCTGGCCGATGATTGATTGGACCCACTGGCACAACGAACCCTACCTCGTCGGTGGCCTCATCGTGCTCGCATGGCTCTACGCGGTCCTGACCGGCCCGCTTCGCTCGCGCCTCGCCCCGACTGCCAGCTACCCGTTCGCCCACGCACTCCGTTTCTACGCGGCGCTCATCATCTTCTATTTAGCCGTCGGTTCACCACTCGACCAAATCGGCGAACGCTTTCTCCTCACCGCGCACATGGTGCAGCATCAATTGCTCATTTACGGCTCCGCGGTGCTTTTTGTCCTCGGCCTTCCGGAATGGCTCCTCTCTCCGGTCACCTCACGAAAAAATCTGAAGCCCATGCTGCGCCTCCTCACTCATCCGGTGATCTGCGCTCTCCTCTACACGCTCACGATTTCACTCTGGCACGCCCCCAAAGCCTACGACGCCGCGCTGCAGGATAAATTCATCCACATCGTCGAGCACGTCATGTTTTTCGGCGCCGCCCTCTTTTACTGGTGGCCCGTGCTCAGTCCTTCGCGCGATTTTCCGCCTCTCGGGCACGGCCCGAAAATGATCTACCTTCTCGCCGTCACCATCGGGATGACCCCGCTCTTCGCGTTCCTCGCCTTCGCCGACAACATTCTGTACCCGACCTACGAGTACGCCCCGCGCATCGTCGCCAACTTTACTCCCGCCCAGGATCAACTCCTCGGCGCGTCCGTCATGAAACTCGGCGGACTCTTCGTCACCTTCATCGCTCTCGCGATCGCCTTCTATCGCTGGTATCGGGAAAGCGAACGCAAACCCACCACGTCAGCTCGTTGAGGGATGATCCTTTTCGATCTCACACACACGAGCCATACGCACGCCCGCACCGGCGTCCAACGCGTCTGCCGCGCCCTGCGTGCCGCGCTCGCAGCCTCCACCGATGTCACTGCCATCACGCACGACCCCTATCGCAAAGTCTGGCGACCGCTCGCAGCGTGGGAAAACGCCAACCTCGCCAGCACCGCTCCTTCCCCCAAACGCGGTGCCCGCTGGCCGCTCTCCGCTCGCCTCGCCGGACACACCGCTCGCCTCGCCGGCATCAGCGCGCCTGCGCTCCCCGACGCGTCCGGCCTGGTCGTTCCCGAAATATTCTCCGCCAAAACCGCCTCGTCATTCCCCGCCCTCTTCGCCCGGATCCGCGGCCCGCGCGTCGCCATCTTTCACGACGCCATCGCCCTGAAATTTCCCGAGCTCACTTCGCAAAAAACCGTCGCCCGCTTCCCGGCTTATTTGCGTGAACTTCTCGCCTTCGACGGCATCGCTGCCAACTCGGAGGATTCCCGCCAAACCCTCCTCGGTTACTGGCGTTGGCTCGGCGTGACCGCCCATACGCCCGTCGTCTCCCTCCCGCTCGGCTTGGAAAAGTGTCACGCAATACGTGACACTTCCTCCGAAAGCCCGCAGCCGGTCATCCTCACCGTCGGCAGCATCGAAGGACGCAAAAACCACCTCGCGCTTCTGGAGGCCTGCGAGTCGCTTTGGACGCGCGGCCTTGTCTTTCAACTTCAACTCATCGGTCTCGCCCAATCCCAGACCGGTCGCGCAGCCATCGAAAAAATCGCCGCCCTCCAATCCGCCGGTCGCCCGCTCCGCTACGATGGCCCCGTCGGCGAAAGCGCTCTCGACGCTGCCTACGCACGTTGCGCCTTCACCGTCTACCCATCCATCTATGAAGGCTTCGGGTTCCCCGTCCTCGAATCGCTCGCTCACGGCAAACCCTGCATCTGCTCGGCCAAAGGCGCCCTCGGCGAATCCGCCCAAGGCGGCGGCTGCCTCACTCTCGATCACCTCGGCGCCGCGCACCTCGCGGCCGCCATCGAAAAAATCCTCACCGGCACCACCGTCCGCGCCGCGCTCATCGCCGAGGCCCGTGCTCGCACATTCCGCACGTGGCGCGACTACTCACACGATCTGCTCGCGTGGATGCACACGCTCCCCGCTTCGCAACAGCGCCGCTGAACGATCTTAATTGTTTCGCCGCCTCGCCTCACACCGCCGGAATTCTCGCGCTCGCTGCCACATCACAACAAAGCCCGAGCGCCCCCGACCCGTGTCCGCTTTATCCAGCGCAGAAATAACGCGCGTCGCTCGCCGGCCTTTCCATTTGCCAAGCCGCGCCCGCGCCCGCCATTTTTCGCCCTCTTTCTCATGGCGTTCCCCTTCTTCTCGAAAACTCATAAGGCCATCCTCGCGCGCTGCCGCGACGACTATGCCACGAAGATGAGGTTGAAGTACGCTCCGTACTATCACGCCGTAGAGGCCCAACACGGTACGCACATCCAGCTCGATGGACGCGACATGATCATGCTCGCGAGCAACGACTACCTCGGCCTGTCCTTTCATCCGAAGGTTATCGAAGCGGGCCGAGCCGCCATGCTCAAATGGGGCACCAGCCCCACCGGCGCCCGTTCCGCTAACGGTTCTCGCGTTTATCACATCGAGCTCGAGGAAAAACTCTCCGCGTTCCTGGGTCGCGAAGCCTGTCACGTCCACGCCGCCGGCTATTTGTCCTGCATGGCCGGAGTCGCTAGCTTTGCCCAAAAGGGCGATATCGTCCTCGCCGATAAAAACCTGCACTCGTGCCTCTGGGACGGCATCCGCCTCTCCCTCGCCACCGTCGAACGTTTTTCGCACAACAACGCCGCCGATCTCCGTGAGGTCGCTGCCACCCTTTCTCCCGACGCCCCCAAAATGCTGGTCCTCGAAGGCGTGTATTCGATGGAAGGGCACATCGCAAAACTCCCCTCCCTTCTCGAAGCCGTGGACGGCCTGGGTTGCTTCACGGTCCTCGACGACGCGCACGGGTTCGGTGTGCTCGGCCGCCAAGGCCGCGGCACCGCCGATCACTTCGGCCTCAATGACCAAATCGATCTTCTCTGCGCCAGCATGTCGAAGTCCCTCGCCAGTACCGGCGGTTTCATCGCCGGTACACGCGACCTCATCGAGTACCTCCGTACCCACTCGAAACACACCATTTTCAGCGCCGCCCTCAGCCCTTCCCAAGCAGCCTGCGCGTCGACATCCCTCGACCTGATTCAGACCGAACCGCAACACCACGAGCGCCTCTGGAAAAACGCGAAACGCTACCGCGGCATGCTCCACGGCCTCGGTCTCGACACATGGGAAAGCGAAACGCCCGCGGTTCCCATCGTGCTCGGTTCGAAGGAGCTCGCGTACCGCTTCTGGCAAGCGCTTCTCGAAAAAGGCGTGTTCACGGTCATGTCCATCGCTCCCGCCGTGCCGCCGGGCAAAGACCTTATCCGCACCGCCATCTCCGCGCTCCATAGCGACGAAGACATCGACCGCATCGCCGATGCCATGGCCTACGCGGTTAAGAAACTCTAAGGCGCACACGCACTCCGTCCCGATTGCCGGCGTCGGTGCTGCGGGATTTTGCGCCAAGCCACGGCTTAGCCAAAGACGCCGGAGGACGGATTCACCGTTCCAGTATTGCGCGCATCGTCTGCGCCGTCTGTGCCCACGTTGGCAATACGCGCCCCGCCGCCGCCTCACCCCGGAGCTTCATCGCCCAGTCTGCGTCAGCGAGTACGCGACGCAGCGCTTTTACCCAAGCGCCAGTGTCATTGGGCGTTAGCACCACGCAGCCGCCGTCATCGGCATTTTCACGCAGCACCGGTAAGTCGCTGCACACGCACGGCACGCCCAACCATAACGACTCCAATACAGGCAGCCCGCAGCCTTCCGCGATCGTGGGGAAAACCGATGCCCGCGCGTTTTTGTAGAGCGCGAGCAAAGCCTCGTCGCTCATCGCTTTGTGATGGGAAACTCGCCTACCGCTTTTCCTTAACGCTGCGACACGCGCTTTCACCGGCTGTCCAAAATGCGGATTCACCCGCCCAACCAGATGAAGTTCAAATACCAGGCCTTCGCACCACAACGCTTCACAAACATCCAGGAGGAACATCTGGTTTTTCCGCGGCTCCAGGATTCCAACGCTGACCAACGACAGCTCGTTGGCCCGAGCAGCCACTAGACCGCTTGGTCGTGGTCTTTTCAAAAAGTCCGCACCCAGCTGGATAGTCTCCACCGTCGCGCAACCCTCCAAGCCCTGCCAGCGCCAGAACTGCGTCAGCTCTTCCCGGCTCGTTTGCGAAACCGCAAATACACGATCGAACGCCGCGAGCATCTTCATGTACTCGGGCTGCCGCGCCACGCTCTGCGGCCAGGTGATATGCGGATGTTTTAGCGGTATCGCATCATGGAAGATCGCGGCCAACCGGCAGGGTTTCTCCTGCAGAAATTTCCAAAATCCCGGTCGCTCCGCTTCGCAGAAAAGTTCCGCCACCAGCAGCCAATCGCTCGCCCTCAGCCGCACGGAATCTCCTCTTTGCGCATGCCGCCAGATCCGATCCCGCCAGACGACTTCCACCGCCGCAGCACCCAGTTCCTCCCGCAAGCGACAGCTCACCCGCATGAGGCCCGAGCGATGTTTCGCTCCGCCCATTTTTGTGACGTCGAAATAGATCATCGTGCAGTGACCTCCATAAACAACGCATGCAGCCGTGCCGCGTTCTTATGCGCGTCGAAATTCTTTTCCACCCAATCACGTGCCGCCGTTCGCAGCCGCTCCGCCCGCTGATCGTCGGTCGCCAGCGCACGCAACGCTTCTACCCATTCGCTCACCGCGTTCACTTCCACGACCGACCCGGTCCGACCCTGTTGAATGGCCTCTGTCGTCGCAGCAGCGGGGGAAGTCACCACGAGCACACCCGCCGACATCGCTTCGGGAATGACGTTCGGCAGCCCGTCGCGATCGCCGCTCGGAGCAATCACGCCCGTATGCACGAGCACATCCGCCCACGCCAGCTGTTCCCAAACCTGCGCTAACGTTAGATGCCCGCTGAACGTCACCCGCGAACTCACTCCGAGAGAGTCGCCGAGTTTTTCGAGCGAAGTTTTCAGCGGGCCGTCTCCGACTATCCGCGCCTCAAACGCCATGCCCGCGTCTTTCAGCGCCGCGTAAATGCGCAGTTGACGATCGAGTCCTTTTTTTTCCACCAACCGCGCGACACACACGATCCGCAGCGTTTCCGCGCGCTGTTTTCGCAGCAGTTTCCACCTCGGGAAAACATCGAGCCCGCGCCGGATCACATGAACTTTCTCCGCAGCGATTCCGCGTTCCACCAACGATGCCTGCGCCATTTCCGTCGACGTGTGGATAAAAACGGCGTCCGCCAGTTTTTCATTCAGCCACCAATCGCCCCCATGTTCGTAGATATCGTAAGCATGCGCGGCAGCGGTGAAGCGCAGACCGTTCATCCGCGCGAGACACCACCCAGCGGTCGCCGGGGCGCCTCCCCACGCCGCATGCACAAGCGCGGGAGGATCACCGCGAAACGTCCGGTAAAACACCCCGGCAAAACCCGCGCCCAACATATTCTCCCAGAAGTTCAGCCAGGACGGCGGTCGCCGCGTCAGCGCTCCGCGCAACAAGACCCCGAATACATCCCACCGCGTCACCGCGACCCACGGGACGATCGCGAACAACTCCAGCAACCGCCACTTATTGAACGCATGCACCGGCAATCCATGAAATTTTCCGCCGCCGCCCCAGAGCGAATAAAGCCTCAGCTCCACGCCGAGTTGTTTCATCGCTATGATTTCACGCTGGAGAAACGTCTCCGTGCGATTGGGAAACGTCGTGAACAAGTAGGCGATGATGGGGCGCTCGCGTGACAACGTCGCCGAGCGTGCAGCGACAGCTGCGGACTGATCAAGGGGGAACACGCGCGAAGCTCTGCTCAGATCAGTCCTTGCGGATCGAGCGATTCAGCGGCTTGCCCATTGCGCGGCGGATAAGGCTGCCTCGACAACGTGCCCCCGCCCGCCTGCCACGCGAGACCGACGAGTTCATCGATAAGCACCGTCGGATCCTCTTCGTACCGCAGGTCCAGAAATTTTTTCCGGTAGTCCGCGTAGGCCTGAGGCCCCGACATCCAACGATCGAGCACGCGGGCGAAATCCCCCGCATTCGCGATTTTCACCGACTCCGCGCCATTGTGAAAAAATTTCCACGTGAGGGATTCCTGCGGCATGATGCCACCAAACGCATTGAAGATAATCGGACAGCGAAAATGCAGCGCCTTCGCACACGTGGTCGTCCCGCCGCGGCTCACAATCACGTCACTTGCCTGCATGAGCAGGTGAACGATTTCCGAGTAGCTTTCGATGTAGCAAGGCAGCTCCGGATGATTGGCGCGCCAATGAATGAGTTCGTTGTAGGTCTGCTGATCCCGCCCGCAAATGACGATGACCTGACACTTGTCCGCATGCCGAACGAGCGAGGGTAAGAGATGGAAATGGTTGTTGGCGCCGTTACCGCCGGTGGCGAGAAACACCGTGAAACGCGACCGCCTCAGCCCGAGTTTCTTCACCCGATACTCTTCGCGCTCCGCCCGGCTCATCACTTCCTGATGCGCACGCGGCAGCATCAGATGACCGCGCACGCGCGACCGGTCGCGGGGAATCCCTTTCTTCACGGCATAGTCCAATGCGGTCGGCGTACGCGAAAAGTACAAATCCACCGAAGGCTCGATCCAATTAAGGCTGTAGCCCCAACCGCCCGAAAATTCGCCACAGTAGGTCGCGCAACGAACATTGCCCGCGCCGAGCACCTTGCGCGCGAGCGGGAAGTACCCGCGGTTGAGGCAATCGTGAACGCTGAAAACTAGATGCGGTCGGTACTCTTTCAACACCTCAAGATAGTAACTGCGGCCGAGCGTGACGGTGCGACGATTCAGAAAACTCAGCACTTCCACCACCGTGTAGAAAGCCGAGTGGAGGATCGGCATTTTACGTTGAATCCAGTTGTAGACGCTCACGCCGGTGCGATTCACCACCGAGGACTTTTCGAGCATCTGCTCGATCCGCACGTCGATCTCGTGGCGGTAGAGTTGAAAACACCACTCTGCAAAAGCTTGCGCTCGCGCATCGTGACCGCCGCCGGTGCTGGAGGTGAGGACCAGAATCCGAAGTTTGGACACGCTTACGAGGCTCCTTGATAGCGTGCGATGATCGCACGGCGCACGCGGGCGGGAGCCAGCCGTGCGAACAAAGGCGCCACTCGCGCCTGAAAGAAAGACCCCGAACGCACCGTCCCCGAATGGCCGCTCAACAACGCGCGACGCAGATCCCGAGCGGCTGCGACTGCGAGCGGCGCTGTCGCCAGATGCGACTCCAACTCCCGCCAAACGGAGGCAAGCCTGGGATCGGCGGAGTTTCGGCGAGCGGTGGGCAACATGGCTTGATTGAACGCGGTTCGATAGTCTCCAGGACGAAAGTCGATCACCGTGACTCCCGTGCCGCGCATTTCAAAGATCAAACTTTCGCTCAGCGCCGACAGTCCCGCTTTCGCCATGTTGTAGCCGCTCATAAACGGCAACGGGAACTCCACCGCGAGCGAGGACACATTCACGAGGCAACCGCGGCGGCGCATCGCCATGCCTTGCAACGCCGCGTGGGAAAGCCGCGCGGTAGTCCCCAACAGTGCATCCACCTGCCTTTGCCAGACCGAATAATCCACGGCGCCAAACGCTCCGAACAGTCCGTAGCCTGCATTGTTGATCACCAGATCGAAACCGTCGGGCCCCACGGCCGTCTCCGCGTCGGCAAACGCACGTTCGGCGACAAGTGGCTCGGCCAGGTCGAGCGCGAGCGGAGTGAATCCAGGAGTCTTCGTGAGCGACGCCAGGCGTGAGGTTTCTCGCGCTGTGCCCGTCACGCGGATACCTTCGCCCAGCAGCATCTTCGCGAATGCCAAGCCCAGCCCGCCGGAGGCGCCCGTCACGAACGCATGGGGATAGAGCGATGAAAGCGTTTTTGCGGCCACGTGAATCAGGCCCGTTTCAGCACAAGGCACACATTCGCGCCACCAAAGCCGCTGCTGTTATTCAAGACGACCGACGGCTGAGTGTGTTGGGTGGCCAACGGAATGTTCAGGTCCGCGCACGCCGGATCGATCTGCGTAATATGCGCCGAGCCGGGAATAAAACCGTCGCGTAGCGCCAGAGCGCAGAAACCCGTTTCCATCGCGCCCGCGAGCGACAACCCGTGCCCGGTCAGCGCTTTGGTGCTGCTCACCCAGGGCTTCGCGCCGACCGCACCAAATACTGCACGGATCGCCTTCGCTTCCGAAATGTCCCCGATCGGCGTCGATGTCGCGTGCGCGTTGATGTGATCGACCTCGGCGGGACTCACCTTCGCGGATTTGAGCGACCGCTCCATCGCCCCGCGCAGCCCCAGCCCTTCCGGATGGGAAATCGCCACGTTGTGCCCATCGGAGGCCTGGCCCCAGCCAGCGAGTTCGCAGTAAGCTTTCACGCCGCGCCGCGCGACTTCGTCTTCGCTCTCCAGCACGAGCACTGCCGCGCCACCCGTACCCACAAAACCATCGCGCGCCGAATCGAACGGTCTCGATGCTTTGGCCGGATCGGTCTGCAATGAGAGCGCCCGCATCCCCGCGAAAGGCAGGATGCTGTCGACGTTCCCATCTTCCGCACCGACGACGAACATCCGCTTCTGCCGCCCCAAGGCGATCTCGTCGTAAGCGAATCCCGCGCCGTGCGAGGACGACGCACATGCCGACGAAAATCCGGTCGAAGCTCCTTTGATTTTGAAATGTGCGACGAGGTTGAAATTCACCGTGCCCGCGATGCCCGCGACAATGCCCAGAGGAGAACAACGCATGACTCCCTGCGTGTGCATTTTTTGGATCATGTGCCCGAGCAGGTAAGGCGAACCGCCCGACGCCGCGTACAACCCCGTGTCCTCGTTGGACCAATCGCCCTCGGTGAGTTTCGCGTCTTCGAGCGCCTGTTGCATCGCGCAATACGCGTAAAGCGCGTTGGGACACATCCCGCGCAGGATCTCTCGCTTCACCCGGTAGCGCTCGGGGAATGTCCAGTCTTCGCAATCGTAAGAATCGGTCTGAAACCCTTTCACGGGCGCGGCGACTTTAACGGGAATCTCCGGCTTTTGAAACGGCGCGTACACCTCGATGCCGTGACGCAGCTCGCGCAGACTGCGGGTGACTGCGGCAACGTCGTTGCCGATGCTGGTGATAAAGCCCAGACCGGTCAGATAGACTTTAGGCATTTGGCGAATGGCGTAAATGGAGCGAACTGCGACCGGCGCCAAGCGGAACTGAATTCAACTCGATGCCAAGACCAGAGCTGCCCAAAACCGAGCGATCAACCCACTTAAGCCGGCACGGCGCGAGGCGAGATAAACGCCGCAGCCTCACCGGGCGGCACGGTAGGCGACTTGGTCTGTGAAGAGGCGGACGACGCCCCGGCCGAGCCTTCCACTGTTTCCGCAGGCGAGCAGGCCTCAGGCGCAGTTGCCACTGCTTCAGCGTAACCGAACGTGAGCGTGATTTCTTCCACGACGGCGGCTTTCTCCTGCCCAACGCGGATCATGCCTTCAAACGTCGCCAGCGGCATTTTGGCGCGCTTCGGTTTCATCGAAAGCGAAAGCACATCGCCGGGTTTGCAAACACGATGACAACGCACGCCTTCGCAGGACGTGAAGAAAATCGTCTTCGGATCGACCGGCCGGCCGCTCTCGGAGGGAATGATCCCTTCGATCAATGCGAGAACGCCCAACTGCCCAAGCGCCTCCAGCATCATCGAAGCAGGCATCACGGGATTATCTTTGAAATGCCCCTGCAGGAAGAACTCCTGACCGGTGATTTTATACTTACCTTGGGCCCCTTGTCCGTTGATCGAAGCCTCATTTAGAAAAAGGAAGGGCGGCTGGATCGGCATGACTGCCGCGATCTGCTCCACCGGCATGTGTTTGGTAGGCTTAGGAAGCGGGAGCCCACGGACCTTGCAATCGATGAAAATCTTCACGTCGCCAACCGTCCGCAGGTTACGGAGCTCCTCATTGTTGATCTGCATCTGGAGTACGTCTTCGACGAGGATGACGATCTCCATCATCGTCAGCGAATCGACGCCCAGATCCTCCACTAAGCGTAAATCGTCGTCACCTTGGCGAAGTTTCGGGCGGATATCCGCTTCCACGAAACGCTCGATGACACCGATCACGACGGCGGGCACGAGGTTGGCATCGTGAGTTTTACGAAACTGAACCGCCGCCTCCACAGAGGCCGTCGAGCAACGTTTCAACGTGTCACGCAACGCAACTTCGTCTTCGCTGGTGAAAGGCTTAGGTGTCACTAGCCCTGTTTCCCCTGGTTTCTGCCCCTGTTCGACTGCGTCTGCCATGATTAGTTACGTGGGAGTAAGTTTGGCGCCTCTGTGATGTAAACGGAAATCTCCGCCACTGGTAAGATGTGCGTGTGTAATGTTCCGCACGATATCCACGGAAAGCCCAGCGGTCATCTGGGAGGCACGGGGAATTCTTCGAGAACAGCCGTAAACTCGCGGGTGCTTGGCGAAGTTTTGCTTTTCACAGATCACTTTCGCGCTCTGCATGTCGCCACCCATGAATGAGGGTCAGGCCTTGCATCCGGTTTTTCTCATCACCCACGAATTTTACCCGAAACGCGGCGGCATTGCCACGTTCACGGAGGAAATCGCGCGGGCTGCGGTCGGTCTCGGGCATGAAGTCGAAGTCTGGGCGCAAGCGTCGCGTGAGGCTGCCGAAAAACCGTGGCCTTTCCAAATCCGGCGTCTGGCGGTTAAAGGCACTCACGGAATCGCCTGTCAGATCGGCCTTGCCCGACAACTCATCGCTCAGCGCCGCCGCTTGCGTCACGCGACCGTCTACCTGCCCGAGCCGGGGCCGATGCTCGCGATGATGTTCCTGCAGTACTTCAAAACGTTCCGTCCCCGCCGGCTCGTCCTCACCTTCCACGGTTCGGAGATCCTGCGCTTTTCCAATAATCCCATTTTGCGCAGCCACACCCGCCGCCTCATTCGCCACGCGACGCGCATCAGCACGCTGACACACTTCACCCAGCAACTGCTCTGCGCGCGGTTTCCGGAAGCCGCCGAAAAAACGTTGATCACCCCGGGAGCCCTCCGCTCCGACTTCGCCGTCATCAACGGTTCGACTCCGCCAACGCCGAAACCTCGGCTGATTATTCTTACCGTCGGTCGCCTGCACCCGCGCAAGGGCCAGCTGATCGCGCTTCACGCGCTGCAGTCTCTCGCCCCGCAATTTCGCTCGCAGGTTGAATATTGGGTCGTCGGCCGCAGCCCGAAAAAAACTCACTATGAGCAATCGCTACGTCGCGCCGCCGCCCAGGCCGATTTCCCTGTTCGGTTTCTCGGAGACTTGCCCGACGATGAGCTCGATCTGGTCTACGACCAAGCCGACATCTTCGCGATGACGAGTATCGACTATCGCCATAGCGTCGAGGGCTTCGGCTTGGTCTATCTCGAAGCCGCCGCGCACGGGTTACCCATCGTCGCTCATTCGGTTGGCGGCGTGGCGGAAGCTGTGGTCGATAACGTCACCGGCCTGCTCGTACCTCCCCGCCATCCGGCGCAACTCGCGGCCGCGTTCGAAAAACTCATCAGCGACCGATCCCTCCGGCAACGGCTCGGCGCCGCCGGCCACGAGTGGTCGCGTCGCAACTGCTGGGAGCATTCCGCCAACTTGCTTTTCAACTCCTCGCCAGGCCCCGCGGGAATCCCAGCTCTATGATTCAATCCCGCTGCCAGATCACTGTGCGGTATGCGGAGACCGATATGATGGGCGTCGTTTATCACGGCAGTTACCTGCCCTGGTTCGAGATCGGCCGCACGAGCCTACTCCGCGAGCAAGGTCTTCCCTACCGGGAACTCGAAGCCGAGGGCTTTCGCCTACCGGTTCTCGAGGTCACCGCTCGTTATGTGCGGCCGGCGCTCTACGACGACACACTCACGCTCGTCACCACACTGCGCGAAAAGCCCACTCTGCGCATTCACCTCGAATACGAGCTTTTCAATGGCGAGACCCTGCTCGCCACGGGGAAAACGCTACACGCATTCATCGACCGTCAAGGTCGTCCCGTCCGGCCACCGCCGCGTTTCGTCGCAAGAATGACCGAAGTTTTCGACGCGTAGACGCCCGGATCCCAAATTCACGATACGGGTAGCCCCTCTCTCGTTCTCCGCCGCGCCGCGGTTCTTAGTCCGTCTCACGCTTCTTCGAAGGCTTGGGCTCCACCCACACACGCAACAAATACTCCGCGAGGTTGCGCAAGCTCATGCGTTTCGAAGGCGGACCGTACTCGCGAAACTCAGCCACGACCCGCGCTCGCTCTTCAAGATAACGCCACAATTCCCCATCCAAAATCGTACTCGTCGCATGAGCGTCCCTCTGCCCGGCCGCCACCACACGAACTTTCCGCTCCCAGTAATGTCTCTCCTCTGGATTTCTTTGCACGTAATCGAACAACTGCTGTTCGCACCGGTTCAAACTCATCCCTCAAACCTGCATCCGCGTTCTTCAAAAACAACCGCAAACCCACGCAAACCATGGCATTGCAATCCTCGCCGTCTCCGGCAATTTCCGTCCGTCCCCCTAACAACTCTATGTGGCAAAAACTTAAAGAGCAGCTTCCCGCTATTCTCATCACCGTCATCGTGATCATCGGAGTCGCCTTCTGGTCTCACCAAAAAGCCCTCGCTGACGCCGCCCAACATCAAGCCGCAATCGACGCCCTCCGCGATCAACACGCCGCCGAATTAAAGGCCTCCGCCGAACAGACGCGCCGCCAGATCGACGCCGTCAACACACTCCTTAAAGACGCGATCCAGAAACGTTCCGCCGACGCCTTCATGACTGAAGACGAGGTCGCCAAGGTCAACGAAGCCAAGGTCAACCAACTCGCCGAGGCCATCGCCACGAAGATCCAACCGTTCAATCCGCTTCCCAAAAGCCCCGAAGAAGCCGAACGTATCCAGAACGAACAGACCGACAAAATTTCTTCCCGCATGGCGGACCGGATCCAGCCTATCCTGTCTGAGATGTCCAAGGACCAGCATCTCACCCGCGACTCCATCGCCGCCTACAGCCAGCGCATCTCCGACCAGATTGGCGTCGTTCTGACCGCCGAGATGGCCCGCAATCAGCAGCTCAATAACAACCTCGCGAGCACCCAGATCGTCGCGCGCGATTCCCTTCGGCTCTCGCAAGAAGTCACTGCGCTCTACCTAGCTTCGTTTAAAGACCAGGGCCTCATCACCCGCCTCCTCTCGTTGCCGGCCAACGTCGTCAAAGACGCCACCAGCCTCAGCCTCGTGAACAGCTCGGACCGCAAAAAAATGGAAGAGCGTCTCTTCTCCCAACTCAACAGCCTCGAGCAGCGTCTCAACGCCGAGCAGGCCAAGCTCCCCAAGAAATAAGCCGGCCCGCCTCGGTTGCCTTCCTTCAAGCTACGCGTTGCCTGCGCGTAGCTTTTTTATTTTCAAAATCCCCGCCCATGCCGGCGCCTTATTTTCCCCGATGAAAATTTCCCACATCGCCACCACATCCCTCGTCATCCTTGCTCTCACCGTATCCAGCCTCTGGAGCCAAACCGCAGTCGAATCCGGCAACCGCACCCAAACGCTGCACTTGGGCAATTTAGGAGAGCCAAACGACCTCGATCCTCATGTCTGCGACTCTCACGAAACCTCCCACATTATCATGGCGCTCTTCGAGGGGCTGACCCAATACGATGCAAAAACCTCCGAACCGGTTCCTGCGGCCGCCGAACGATGGGAATCCTCCCCGGACGGACTTAGGTGGACATTCCATCTCCGCAAAGACGCCCGCTGGTCGAACGGCGATTTACTAACGGCCCGCGATTTCGTCTTCGCGTTTCAGCGTATCTTGTCTCCTGCGCTCGCGGCGCAATACGCCTACACACTCCACGCGCTCAAAAACGGCGCAGCGTTCAATTCCGGAAAGATCGCCGATCCGTCAGAGATAGGCGCGCGCGCGATCGACGATCACACGCTCGAACTCACCCTCGAGCACCCGATCCCGTATCTGCCCGCCGTGGTTTGTCACACCGCTTGGTACCCTGTGCACCGCGCAACCATCGAGAAATTCGGCCGGATCGATCAACGCGGCCTCTTGTGGACCCGTTCCGGCAATCTCGTGAGCAACGGCTATTTCACTCTCGCCGATTGGAAGCCCAACCAGTTTGTCCGCGTCGTGAAAAGCCCGACCTACTGGGACCGCGATAAGGTGAAGCTCAATGAGGTGTTTTTTTATCCGATAGAAAATCAGGACACCGAGGAACGCGCCTTCCGCTCCGGCCAGCTCCACATCACCAAAGAAGTCCCCATCCCGAAAATTGCCGTTTATCGCAAAGAGCGGCCCGATGTTCTCCACACAGCGCCTGCCCTTTCCACGTACTACTACAGCTTCAACACCACCAAGCCGCCGCTAAACGACGCTCGCGTTCGCCGCGCCCTCTCACTCGCCCTCGATCGCGACGTCATCACCAAGTTCGTGAAACGCGGAGGTGAACAACCTGCCGGTCACTTCACTCCTCCCGACACCGCTGGATTCACCGCACGCACCGCCTCGCTGACCGATGTTCCTGCGGCCAGAAAATTACTCGCCGAAGCGGGCTTTCCGAATGGGAAGGGGTTTCCTCGCATCGAGATTCTCTACAACACCCACCAAGGCCACCGGCTCATCGCCGAAGCCGTGCAACAGATGTGGAAGAAAAACCTCGGGATCGACATCGGCCTCTACAATCAGGAGGCAAAGGTCTGGTTGGATTCGATGAGGCAGCTAAACTATCAGGTGTCCCGCGCCGGCTGGGGCGGCGACTACATAGACCCGAGCGCTTTTCTCGACATCATGATCGGCACCAGCGGCAATAATCACACCGGCTGGAAAAACGCCGAGTATGACCGCCTCATTGCAGAGGCGCAAAAAACCGCCGACCGCGCCAAACGCTACGAATTATTCCAGCGGTGCGAAGAAATCCTTCAGCAGGAAATGCCCATCGCTCCCGTCTATTTTTATGTTCGCAATACCCTACGCCTGCCCGAGGTAAAGGAGTGGTACGGCAACCCGCTGGACAACCATCCACTCAAAGGCGTCTTCCTCGCACCATAGATCGTTTTAGTCAGAAAGGGGTAACTCCCTGAAACCATCAGTCGCTCGGCCATAGCGCAGCGATCCCTGCGCGCCGGATTCATTCGCAGCGCCGGCGCTCGCTCACTGTATCGTGAGTTTAAGCACACGGCCGTCCACCGTCACGCTCGCGACTTTTTTCCACACCTCCAACCCTTGGTCAGGCAGCGCCTGAGATGCCCGCGCGCGTTTCACGAGATAGCCAGTCGCGCCCGGAATCCGGTGAACGGGCAGTGAACCGACATAAAGGGTCTGCGGAGCATACACGAACTCCTCGCCTTCCTTTTCAAAACCGCCGTTGGCCTGCACCACCACGGGCAAATCCAGCGTCAACATCCGCAAGGGATTGAACGTCGCCGTGCACGACACCTGGACCGCATTCTCTGCGATGCGGAATCCCGGATTGGACCATGTCACCAATTCATCCGGAATCGGCTCCTCGGCCTCTGCGGCTGGCTCCGGCGCTTTGCCGGCGACTGGCTTCGGGACTGGCTTAGCCGCAGGCGCGTCAGGCGCGAACCAGACGTTCAACTCGTCTTCGATGAAAGCGATTTCGCCCGGGACGGATTCCGCGAGCTGTTTTCTCTTCGTGCGCCATTGCTTCGCTTTGCCTGTCTCTTTGGAACCCTCAACGAAGTAGATTTGGCCGGGCACCATATCCGCTTCTTTCGGCAACGCCTTCACCGTCTCGACCGGTTTGTAGACAAGATACGTCACTCCGGCAATCGCCCCGAGGCCAACGCTCAAAACCGCGCCCAAGGTGACTTCCATCAAACTGGGGCCATATAACGCGCGCTGGAGTTTTTTGTCTTTCATAGGTCGAGAGGTGGGTTTTTGTGTCTGGGGGGTGTAGCCGGGTTTTATGCATCCGTCCACGACGAGCCACTTGTCGCTGCGGGTTTAATGGACGATTTACGTCCCCTCCGCCAGCACTCCGTTCCCGTCTTTCTCGCTGCTCCCGCAGTCTTGCCGAGTCTCCAATCCTCGCAAGAGTGACCCTCCGCATGGATTTCTCCGCTCGCTTTAACGCCTATGTCGCTCGAGCCGAAGCCGGTCTCGATGCGCTTCTCCCGCCGGCCTGGACTCGCCCCGCGCGCATTCACGAAGCCATGCGTTACAGCCTTCAGGCCGGCGGCAAACGTCTCCGCCCTGTGCTCGCCCTCGCCGCCGCCGATCTGTTCGGCAGCTCCCCGTTCGATCCCGCTCCCGCCGCCGTCGCGCTCGAATGCGTCCACACGTACTCTCTTATCCACGACGACCTGCCCTGCATGGACAACGACGATTTTCGGCGCGCTCGCCCCACCTGCCACAAAGCCTTCGACGAAGCCACCGCCCTGCTCGCAGGCGACGCTTTGCTTACCCACGCCTTCCGTCTTCTGGCGACTCAGTACGCGACGAGCCCCACGCTTGCGCACGGCCTTACGCTCGAACTTTCCAACGCTGCCAGCAGCGAACAACTCATCGGCGGCCAGATGGAAGATATCCTCTCCGAGAAAAAATCCGACGCCACTGCCGATCAACTTGAGTTCATTCACCTCAACAAAACCGCCGCCATGATCCGCGCGTCGCTCGTTATGGGCGGCCTCTGCGCGGGTTTGCCCAGCACCGCGCTCGATTCCCTCCGACTCCTCGGACGCGAACTCGGCCTAACCTTTCAGATCGTCGACGATATTCTCGATGCGACGGCCGACAGTGCCACGCTCGGAAAAACTGCCGGCAAGGACGCAAAAGCCGATAAGACCACCTTCGTGAAACTTCACGGTCTCGACGGCGCCCGCCGCTACGCCCGCGAACACACCGACATCGCTCTCGCCGCAATCGGTCAACTGCCCGGCGACACGCAGTTCCTTCGCCAGCTCGTCGAAGCCATGCTCGCGCGGAGAAATTAAAATAATTTCCACTGCAGCCCGCTTCACCACGAACAGAGAGAGAAAAAAAGGGGGAAATTAAAAGCACGAGCACGAGCGCGCGTCGGTTATCCGGCGAGGTGCTCTGCGAGAACCGCCTCGTCTTTCTCCGCTGCGCGTGCGTTCGCCAACAGCCGTTCCGCTTCTGTGTGCCCGGCGATCCGATACACCGCCCACACCGCATGCCCTCGAACTAGCGCCGATTCGTGCCCAGCCAAACGCACCAATAGATCGAGACAGTCCGCCGCGCCCAAGTTGCCCGCCACGATGCACGCATTGCGCAAAAGCCCAGCCAGTTTCACACGCTTAATCGCCGTCTTTCGGAAGACCTCAGCAAAACGTGCCGGCGTCAATTCGAGCACATCGCGCAGCGGCAGATCGGCCAGATCGTATCGCGCGGCGAGAAGAACCTTCCTGCTTTCCTGGGCGAATCGATTCCACGGACAAACCTCCGCGCAGACATCGCATCCATAGATTCGTGCGCCGATGCCCGCCCGCAGTTCGCGCGGGATGAATCCTTTGTTCTCGATGGTCTGGTAAGAAATGCACCGCCTCGCATCCACGATCCCCGGTGCCACGATCGCGTTGGTCGGACACTCGTCCATGCAGCGCGAGCACTTTCCGCAAAGCAGCCCCACACGTGGCTCCGCATCTTTCCGCGGCTGGGTTTTCGCCGACAACGGTTCATCGGGAGGGATCGCCGCTCGCGTCAAAATCGTCGCCAGAAACAACCAATTCCCAAAATCGCGCGAGATCAGCATCGCGTTTTTTCCGACGAATCCGAGTCCCGCACGCTCCGCCCAACCGCGCTCTTGAACCGGCCCGGTGTCGACGTAGGAGCGGTAATCCTCCGCTGCGAGGCCGCAGTGTCGCTCCAGCAGCCGCCCCGCATCGACCAGCGCGCGTTTAATGGTGTCGTGATAATCGTCGTGAAGCGCATAGCGCGCCCAAATAGGAGCGGAGGTTTTTCCGACGCCGCTCCCAATCGGCGCGCCGCCGATCGAGCCGGGCCAGTAATTCACTCCGAGCATGATCATCGTTTTCACACCTGGAAGCACGAGGTCAGGATTGGTCCGTTTGTCAGCGGTGCGCGCCATCCAATGCATATCCGCCATCTGCCCCGCCTGGATCCTGCGATGAAGATTTCCTTCGAGCGGAGCGGCCATCCGCGCGAAGCGAACGTCGTCGAAACCGAGCGCTTGCAGCTCGCGCCGCAGTTCCTCGCGCAACTCATTCATCGCTCTGCGCTCGCCGCGAAGTCGGTGGCCTCCCGTTTCCAGATCCGAAACACATGCGCCACAATTTCCGGCAGCGGTCGGCCATCGGTGAGCACGAGCGTCCCGGAATTCCGGTAAACACCTTCGCGCGCCGCATAGAGCGCGCGGATACGCTCCATCGGATCTTCGACATTGAGCAAAGGACGATGCTTGTTCCCCAGCGTGCGTTTCAAAATCGTCTCCAACGATGCGTGCAGGCACACGACCACGCCCTTGGTTTTTAGCAAAGCAAGCATCCCGGGCTGCACCACTAAGCCGCCGCCACACGCGACGATGCAGCGATCCGAAGGATGCCCGGATTCGATGAAGTCTTTTTCCAACGCCCGGAACGCCGGTTCGCCCTGCTCGGAAAAAATCTCCGGGATCGCTTTCCCCTGCTGGCGCTCGATCTCCGCATCGCTGTCGAACAGTTGAAAACCGATCCTTTGCGCGAGCGCCCGGCCCACGGTGGTTTTTCCGGTGCCCATGAACCCCACCAAATAAAGGTTAACGTCCGGCGCGTGCATGTAGTTCCGCGCACTATCGGAAGCCGTGCCGCCCCTGCCAAACACGAAAACCCGGTTGCGCGGCACCGGGTGCCGCACTTACCGCACGGCCGGCACACCGTAGCGACACGTTATTGGTCACCGCCCGCTTCGCTCCCCGCATCGCACAACGTGCGCGGAGCACCCGCCTCACCTCGATCAACTCATTCCAATCCACACGCCTTGCGAGCGCGTTTGATCACGCCACTGGCGGCCGCACGCGCACGCTCTGCGCCGTCTTTCAGCACTCGGTTCACGTAGTCGAGATTCGCCGCGAGTTCCGCGCGCCGGGCGCGCGCAGGTGCGAAGTAGTTCCAATAGTATTCGAAAAGCGCCTTCTTCAGATCGCCGTAGCCCATGCCTCCCGCGCGCAGCCGATTTTCGAAATCCCCCGCGACCTCCGTCGGAGCGACGTGTTTGAGCAATTGGACCGCGAGATTCTTGTCCGCATCGGGCTTCGGCTCAGCCGGCGTGCGGCTGTCCATCACGATGCCCATGATTTTCTTTCGCGTGGCTTTCTCGTCACCGAACAGATCGATGGTGTTGCCGTAGCTCTTGCTCATCTTCTGGCCATCCAAACCCGGCACGGTGGCAACTTCTTCGCGAATCTCCGCCTCGGGCACGACCAACGTGTCGCCGTAGCTCTGGTTAAACTTAATCGCGATATCCCGCGTCATCTCCAGGTGCTGACGCTGGTCTTTGCCGACCGGCACGAGATTCGCGTCGTAGAGCAAGATATCCGCCGCCATCAGCACCGGATAGGCGAAGAGTCCGAAGTTCGGTGAGATGCCTTTTGCCGTCTTGTCCTTATAGCTGTGAGCGCGCTCCAAAAGACCCATCGGGGTCAACGTGCCGAGCATCCACATCAGTTCGCAAACTTCGGGAATGTCGCTCTGCCTCCAAAAAACGCTGCGCTTAGGATCGAGCCCGCACGCGAGAAAATCGAGCGCGACATCGAGCGTGTTTTTGCGCCGCTCAGCCGCGTCGGTCAGCGATGTCATCGAATGATAATCCGCGATGAAGTAGTACGCTTCGCCGCGCTCCTGTAGCTCGACCGCCGGTTTCATGGCGCCGAAATAGTTGCCGATGTGAAGCGTGCCCGAAGGCTGGATACCGGTGAGGATGCGCATGACTGGGATCGTTCTCGTTCTCTTACTCGTTATCGACTGGTCGAAAGCCCTCAAAAGAGAACGAGAACGACTAGGAGAACGAGAACGATTTTCGGCCCAGCGCGCCGCCCTCCGCGCATCCATCGCTCAACCCTCGGCTCCTGCGCTCCGCTCAGTCCCGCCGTGGCATCGTGGTCACAGCCATACGCACACGCGCGATCGTTTCAGCGGGTAGATATCCGCCAAATGCCATCGTGGGCATCACGAGAGCGCGCTTCCCTAAGATCGTTCCCGGTTGAAGCACCGCGTTGCAGCCGACCTCCGCTTTGTCACCGAGAATGGCCCCAAACTTCCGCAGGCCAGTGTCCACGATTCCTTCCGGCAGCCGCACGCTGATCGCCTGCTGATCGAGTCGCAGATTCGAAACAATCACGCCCGCGCCCAGATGCGCGCCGTTCCCCAACACCGAATCGCCGACATAACTAAAATGCGGCACCTGCACGCCATCCATCAGCAGACAGTTCTTAAACTCGCAGGAATTACCCAGCACGCAGTTCGCGCCCGCGATCACATTGCCGCGAATATACGCTCCCGGGCGGATCTCCGTACCCGCTCCGATCCACGCCGGTCCGATGATCGTGGCATGCGGCGGCAACTTCACCGACGGATCGATAAACACCGCGCCCTCGACATGAACGCCCGGCGGAAACGCACGGCTCGGCGCGGGAAAACTCGCCCTCTTTAACGCCGCACCGATCTGCTTCAGCCACTCCCACGGCCCTACATCCGCAGGGAAATGCGCGGCAAAAACCTGAAGCGGCGGGGGCAACGCAAAGAGTTCAGAGGCTTTCACGTGGGGGAAGAAAAACAAACGTGAGCGATTAACCAATCAGGATTTGTAGCCGCCTCATTTAAGACGCGGAAGAAACCCGTCGCTCGCAAATACCGCGTCTTAAATGACGCGGCTACGCTCGAACCCTCGAAGCGCTCACTCAACTCCGCACGAGTTTCCAGATCGCGACGCACTTCTCGATCAGCCCCGGCATCTCGGCGAGCGGCACCATATTCGGTCCGTCGCTGATCGCCTCGGCTGGGTTTGGATGCGTTTCTATAAACAAACCATCCGCTCCCGCTGCCAGCGCCGCCTTCGCGAGCGGAGGCACGAACTGTCGCTCACCAGCACTCTTGCCTCCACCCGCGCCGGGCAGCTGAACGGCGTGAGTCGCATCGAAGATTGTCGGAAATCCGTTCGTCTTCATGATCGAAAACGAGCGCATATCCACGACCAGGTTTTGATAGCCGAACGTCGTGCCGCGTTCCGTTTGCCACACTTCTGTCGCATGCCCGTCGCGCAGTTTGCCGGTGACGTGAATCATTTCCTGCGGCGAAAGAAACTGTCCTTTCTTCACATTGACCACGCGACCCGTCGCAGCTGCCGCGAGCAACAAGTCCGTTTGCCGGCAGAGAAACGCCGGGATCTGCAACACATCGCACACTTCGGCCACCGGCTTAATCTGCGAGGTCTCGTGAATGTCCGTCAGGCAGGGAAACCCGTAGTCGCGTTTGATGAGTGCGTGCAGCCGCAACCCTTCTTCGAGTCCCGTGCCGCGCGGCCCGGCGATAGAAGTCCGGTTAGCTTTGTCGAAGGATCCTTTGAAAATAATCCGCACGTCCGGCTGAGCGCGCTGGATCTGCGTCAATGTCTGGGCAACCGCGCGGCAGACTTTTTCGTTCTCCAACGAACACGGGCCGGCGATGAGCAGGAGTTTCTTGGGATCGTAGATCATGAGGGAAAAATCTCGAAAACGCGGAAGAACGGAAGACGCGCGAGAAATGGCGCGTTCCACCTCGAAAATCACTTCTTCTTCGCCGCTTTGTGGGCCGGTTTCGCGTTCGCGGATTTACCTGCGCTGGCAGCCTTCTTCGCTTTTTTCCCACTGCGCGCGTTCTTGATGGAAGCGCCGATGAACGCTGCGAAGAGCGGATGCGGCGCGTTAGGCTTCGATTGAAATTCGGGATGAAACTGCACCGCGAGAAACCACGGGTGATCCTTGATCTCGACGATCTCGACCAGATTGCGACGTGGGTTGATGCCGCTGATCACCATGCCTGCGCGTTGCAGCTGGCCCACATACGCGTTGTTCACCTCGTAACGGTGGCGATGGCGTTCGCGAATGTTGTCCTTGCCGTAAGCCTTCGCGGCATGCGTGCCCGGTGTGAGCGCGCACTCGTAGCTGCCGAGACGCATGGTCGCGCCTTTATCGATGATCTTCTTTTGCTCCTCCATCATGTTGATGACCGGATGCGGAGAATTGACGTCGAACTCTGTGCTATTCGCGCCAGCGAGTTTGAGCACATTGCGCGCGTACTCGATGACCGCGATCTGGAGGCCGAGGCAAAGACCGTAGTAAGGCACTTTGTTTTCGCGGGCATAACGAGCCGCGATGATTTTCCCTTCCGTGCCGCGATCGCCGAAACCGCCGGGGACAAGAATGCCGTCGAGTCCGCGGAGCAGCGTGGTGCCGTTTTTCTTTTCGAGATCCTCGGCGTCGATGCGGACTATGTTCACCTTCGCGTTATTCGCGATGCCCGCGTGCGTGATCGATTCATAGACGGATTTGTATGCGTCCTGCAGTTCGATGTATTTGCCGACCACACCGATCTTCACTTCATGCGCCGGGTTCTTCACGCGGCGCACGATTTCCTCCCAAATGTTTTTGTCGGGCGGTGGGTTTTTGAGACCGAAAAGCTCCACGACGAGTTCGTCCATACGCTCTTTCTGCAGGGCGAGCGGCAGTTCGTAGATCGAGCCCACATCACGGCATTCGATCACGCCTTTGACCGGGACGTTGCAAAACATGGAGAGCTTGTCGCGCAGACCGTGATCGAGTTCGTGGTCCTCACAGCGACACACCAGAATGTGCGGCTGGATGCCAATCTCGCGCAGTTTCGCGACCGACTGCTGCGTGGGCTTCGTCTTAAGTTCACCGGCCGCCTGCAAAAACGGCACGAGCGTGACGTGGATAAAAATGCAATCGCGCGGACCGACCTCGAGGGCGAACTGGCGCATCGCTTCGAGGAACGGCAGGCCCTCGATGTCGCCGGTCGTGCCACCGATTTCCGTGATGAGAATATCGACGTCCTTCGCTGCTTGATAAATGCGCTCCTTAATCTCGTTCGTGACGTGCGGGATCACTTGCACCGTCTTGCCGAGATACGCGCCGCGGCGCTCTTTCTGAATGACGCTCTCATACACCTGGCCCGAGGTAAGGTTGTTGAGACGCGAAAGTTTTCCGCTCGTGAAGCGCTCGTAGTGACCGAGGTCGAGATCTGTCTCGGCACCGTCTTCGAGCACGTACACTTCGCCATGCTGAAATGGGCTCATCGTGCCCGGATCGACGTTCAGGTACGGATCGAATTTCTGGATGCGCACCGTGAGTCCACGCAGCTCAAGAAGAGCGCCGAGCGCCGCCGCCGTGAGGCCTTTGCCTAGAGAGGAAACGACGCCACCGGTGACAAAAATATACTTCATCGCAGACGGATATGAACCCGCCCTCAACCCTGACA